>Ga0302315_10002343_pt1 | contig 18015 bp, 27 predicted proteins | sample III_Palsa_N3_1_FD_200532 | JGI IMG/M metagenome (GOLD analysis project Ga0302315, IMG submission 200532) | Peat permafrost microbial communities from Stordalen Mire near Abisko, Sweden - III_Palsa_N3_1 | ecosystem: Environmental > Terrestrial > Soil > Palsa > Peat permafrost | place: Sweden... | reverse complement strand
AGGCTCGCCGTCGCTCGTCTTATCGATATCCAGAATGGTTCCTGAGATCAGCAGTGGCTTGTTCTTGTATTTCGCGTCGGCCGAAAAGATGTTCCCTTTGTAGTCCGCGCCAATTTGATTTGCTTCGACCGATGCGGGGCCGTTCGCTTGCGTTGCATATGTGTGCTGCGCGAATAGCGCAGCGACGATCAGGATAGCAGTGGCGGTCTTCATTTTTTTGTTGGTCGCGGCTTCCGGCCGCGTACGGGGCACCTTAGCGCCGAGTGCTTTTCCGTGCCGTTACTGCGCGGAGTTCGAAGCGCGGATTGCAGAAACTTCCGCATCGCTCAGGCGGAGTGCTGCGTATGCATCCGTCGCTGTTGCCGCGCACGGGGCGAAGAACGTTGTACCCGTCTTTTCGAGCGAGGCCGACAGCGACGCTACTTGCTCATCGCTGTAACCAAGTTTGCGCAGATTCTCGTTCATGTCGTTTATCCAATTGCGGCTACCGGCCGTTCGGGGCGCGACTAGCGCCATGCATTTCCTTGGCGTTACCCGAGTCTGCTTACCTCTAGGGTGCGCCCCGGGAAGAGTCTTCGGGCCATACTTTCGGCCACGGAGAAATCTTTAGCTTCCACCATATCGGTGTCCGCCAACATTGCAGGATGAAGGGTGGTTCCGTCGTTTGACACCTTTTTGCCTTCGATCCAGAACTCGCGGTACTTCCGTTCCATGCCGCGCTTGATCGCGGTGATTTTGTACGTTGACTTCGCCATGTTGAGTTTCTTTTCCGTGGGCACTCTAGCTGCCTTCCCAAGTCACTTCGGGCTACGTACCCGCGCGATGAGATCCGCCGCCACGCTCGCGGATATAGCATCGACTGGATCATCCGTTCCGGCCACCTTTGGCCATTTGAGCGGGTCATAACGCTCCCCAATCGCTCTTTCCACTGCGGCAATCAACTCCATGTCCATCGGCTCGGGAGTCAGTTCGACCGGCAAGCCGTAGCTTTCAAAACTGCGAAAGAGCTTGGTCAGCCACTGTGGATATCCCTCCGGGCAGTGGATCGTAATGTGGTCGTATCCAATGCGTGAAAGATGACGACTAACGTACTCGTAGAACGCCTCACTAAAATCAGGGGACGTCCGCCGAAACGTGAACCGAAAAAAACAACGTCCGTCGATAGTCAGCTTCTCGGGGGTTAGTTCAGGCGGCAAGGGGGCGTTCCAATCAACTTTGGTAGCAGCGTTCATTTTTTAGCCTAATTCTTGGGGTTTTCCGTCCTGTTTCTACAATGCCGGTGGCGTCGGCGGCGTTGGGTCGCAGCAGTGCGTAGGAAGCTCCCAGCCAGCTTCTTCGAGCGTCGGACCGCTCGCATAGAACCACTCGAAGTCGTCTCGGCGATCCGCCGTCGCTAGCCGAGGTTCTTCCCAGGAGGGCGCCCATAACCAAATTGCCCTTCCTGCGAACCACTCTTCGCCAGCGCTAAACTCTCGCCAGTTCCCTTCCATGATGGTTTTCCTTGTCAGGCGGTCGGTACCGCTTTTCTCTCACTGCGGCTGCTCCGCTCGAATGTATCGCGCGCGCGTTGCGTTAGCGCGCGAATATTTCCCTTCTACCGGTGTCTTCACGTGAAGCCACACCTCACCCTTTTCGTTGCGCGGTTCGATGTTCGTGATCACCCACACACAGCCGAAGTCTGTACCTTTCAGGTGAACCTTCATGCCGATTCGCAATTCATTTGGTGGAATTGCAACTCCCTCGTTCAATCTGCGCGGTCGATACACGTTCTTTTCCCGATTAGATTCGAGGACGCGGCACAGCGGGCCGCTCCTCTTCGCTCTCGTGGTCGTCGCTCAGATCCGAAAGCAGCAACTGCACAGTCTGTCTCATGGCGGGCAGATAGTTCTTGATGGTGTCCCACACGACATCGAGATCCACCTTGAAATAGTCGTGTGCCACGACGTTTCGCATTTCGTAGCTACCCCGCCACTCCACTTCAGGATGTGCGTCGCGGTATGCACGATGATGCTTATAAATTCGATTGCTCGCTTCGCCGACAATTTCGATGTTGCGGATTACCGCATCGATCAAAAGCTGGTTCTTCTTGAAGTCACTTTCTGAAATGTCGCCAAGGTAGCCTTCGATTCGACTGATTGCCTCGACGATGTGACCGAGGTAATCGGGGAGGCGTGGCCCTTTGTTGCTCATACCGGTTGGGCCTCTGCGAGAACGCGTGCACGGAATTTGTCCGGCAACGCATTGGGCGTCAGCACGTCCACTTCGACGCCAAGCAAGTCCGCCAGTTTGTATCGAATGATCCCGACATTGAGTAACGACATACCCGGCAGCGGCTCAACCAGGAGGTCCAGATCGCTTTCTTCGGTGTCTTCACCATGCAGAACCGAACCAAAAACGCGGGCGTTCGAGGCGCAGTTTGCCTCAACGATCGTGCGAATCTCGGCGCGGTGCGCGTTCAGTGCAACGGATGGCCTCACGAAAATCTCCCGTTCATTGCTTCCCATATTAGGTGTACATGTACACCTTCGTCAAGCTGCTTTGCTCCGTCTCTTCAATGCGCTTTCTAGCGCTTCAACGGCCCAGTCGTGGCATGTGCGCGCACGCGAGGTTTCCGGGTCGCAGGTCCATGATTTCACCGCGTTAACGCTGCAGGGACGACTGGTCTGTTTCGCAATGAGCCTTGCGGCCTCGCCCTGCGATCCAGCGAGCGCGCACAACTCGCGCATACGGGCACGGTTGTCCATTGGGTGAGGTATCGATAACGTGTTCATGTACACCAATATATCACCGGACGCCATTGCTCGGCACCGTCCCTACATTTACGGCATTTGCTATCACTTGCTTTAGCAGTTCACGCGGGCGCGCAAATTCAGATAACACTTGCGACAAGGTCGCCGAGCTTCACAGGGTCGCTATCTATCAGCTGCTTCGTAGCCGTCAGCGTGTTCTGTCCGAGGAGTTCGGATATGTGCCGGAGATCATATCCCCTGCGGTGTAGGCGAACGGCAAACGTACGCCGTCCTGCTAAAGCATGCCCACCCTCAACGCCCGCCTGAGCGTGCAACCGGCGGATGACCTGGCTGATCGAATCGCAGGCATAGCTGATCGAGCCTGTCCGTTGGCGTCGAAGAGAAACGCTTTGGCGATCGCGTTGGCGATCTTCGCGGCGTCGAAGGGAACGGTCTCGCCGGTGCGGCGGATGACCTTGTGAGCTGAAACGTTGAATTGCATGATGAAACTCCTGAAGAAATAGACGAGCGTCGGCCTACCTGATGGAGGGCATCGAGCGTTCGAAACAGTGGATGGGCTCTGTCGGTACAGACTGCACCTGAAGAAAACAGCGAGACCCCTGCGCGGATGGGCGATTTACCGAGAAAGTAACTTCCCGGGCAAATGCGCATATGGCTGACAAATGAATGCCGTTGGTTCGGCAGAGTCGATGCGAATTCTCGCAGGGTGTATCGGGCAGCGTATCCGCCGGCCCTGCCGCTATCCCATCGAATGCTGGTGTGTTTGTGCGGGCTTTCCGCATTTCACTGTCTGCCCCGTTTCGGGGATATCCACAGAACTTGTGCGCAAGCCTGTGGACAACCTCGATAAGTCGTTGAGTCGAAGACTCAGATTCAGTCTGCCGCTTTTCTGACTAGGCCATTTTCCGGGGCGTCTCTCACCCCATCCTGCCGGAAAGGCGCGATTTTTACGCGGGCTTTTGCGCGGCTCGCGTCCGTGCGGTTCCCGATAATGTGCTGGACTCTCCATCGGCGAGAAACCCCATGACCATCCGCGTCGAGTTCGATAACCGCAGCTTTGAGCTTCTAGACGTGCTGGAATTTCCCGCGCGGTACTTACGCGAGTTCGAACGCACGCGGAACACGGTTGACATGCAACGTCTCCTGATAGTTCAGCCCGGCGTCCTGCATGGACTCGGCCAACGCGATAACCATGCCGCCAGCACCAACGGCCGGCTCGCACGCGCGGATGAACCCATCCCGCCGTATCGTTTCGTCATCCACGCCCACCGTCATCATCGCCATCATTCGCGACACGTGGTACGGCGTGAAGAACTGCCCGGTCCGGTCGTTGCCCATGTCGAGTTGCATGAACACTTCACCGAGCACGTCGGTCAGCCCCATGCTGGCGCCGCCCGACGCGGACGACCTGTGCATCACGGCCACCCGATGTTCGAACGACAGGACAAGCTCGCCGAGCATGTGTGGAAAGCATTCGAGTTCGCGCTTGCTGTACTTCTGGACGATTTCGAGATAGCGCTTCTCGCGCGCGTCGAACTGCTGGCGATCGACGCTATTGCTGATCGAGAGCGCAGACAGTTCAACAAAGTCGGAGAACACCGAGTAGGTGCGGTGCGTAGCCGGGAAGTTCTGGATCAGATCCACCAGCGCCTGCTGATGGATGTCACCAGACACCGGATGACCAGCAGTTACGCGCTTCTTGCTCATGCTTCGATTCCTTATGAAATCGGAGCATGGCCGTGTGGGGGCATGCCCCACAGGGTGAAATAAAAATGCCAGCTAACTTGCTGGCGGGTCGATGCGTCGGAGACGCGATGGATACGTTCACGATAGCGCGCGGCGACCGCGTGCGACTGCCGAAACCGCGGCAAAGCCACTTCCTTTCAAGGTTTTTCGCGACCTGAAGTCTTATCCTGCTCGCGCGACTTTCCCTTTTTGGAAAAATCGCCGGCGCTAAATTGATCGGCGCGAGACGGTCTATCCTGGTCGTCCGCACCCCAATTCCGCTGCCTCCCTATCGCCCACCCAACGGGCAGTTCTGCCCGACGGGGCAGCGGCGCGTGTCGTGTCTCATATGGGTGCACGTTGACTTCCAAATGGGAATCTCTATAATGAGATCAAGATCACTCCCATCTGGAAGTCGCCATGCACCACGCTCACGCGCCAGCAGCACCCACCAGCAACACCCCCGCAACCTCCGGCGCTCTCGGTCTCGGCGGTGACAAAGGAGATCTCGAACTGTTCATGGGCATGGATCAGGCACAGCAGACCCGCGTGATCCGCGAAGGATTCGAACCGATCGTCGTCACGCGCATCGCCAGAGAGCTTCTTGACGTTCAGGCCAAGACCCTGCTCGAAAGCCTTCGCCTGCCCAACAGCACGATCGCCCGCAAGAAATCTTCTCAGGAGCGGTTGAACGCATCCGAGGGCGATCGCATCGCGCGTGTCCTGATGACGTTTGCTCACGCCCGAGACGTTTTCGAAGACACCGGCAGCGCGGCCGAGTGGATGAAGTTGCCGCACGCCGAGCTCGACGGTGAACCGCCGCTCGCCATGCTCGACACACAGTCAGGCTTCGACCGCGTGCGTGATCTGCTCATGCGCATCGAGTTTGGAGTGGGCGTTTGAGGGTCTACCGGATCGCGAAAGACAAGCCCGGCCGGTATCGGGCTGACGATCTGAGCGGCAACGGCGCGGCGCTATCGGGCGGCCGTTGGAACGCGCGCGGCACGCCCGTTCTCTATACCAGCGCGAATGCCTCGACCGCCGTTCTGGAAACCCGGGTTCACGCAACAGGCATCCTGCCGCGCGCAAACCTGTTCCTCGTGACAATCGCCGTGCCCGACTCGCTGATCAGTGCAGCGTACGAGCCGGCCCTTCCACCTGACTGGAATCAGGCCGGGATCATCCCGCAGACAACCATTGAGATCGGGCAAGCGTGGATCACCCAGGCAAATGCACTCGCGATGAAAGTCCCGTCTGTTGTCTGCCCGGCCGACTTCAACTACATCCTCAATCCCCGACACCCAGACATGCGCGACGTGGAGACAGTCGCCGTGGACAGGTTCGAGCTCGATCCACGGCTCTTTCGATAGGCGTTGTTCCTGCCCGGCGCACCTGTATCGGCGCGATTACGACTTCTTGTCGTCCGCTTCCAGAATCCGATAAAGACGCTGCCGGCTGATCCCCAGCTTCCCCGCCGCGGCTTTCTTGTCGCCTCCAGTTTCTTGCAGCGCCCGGCGCACGTCATCGATGCCAACGACAGGCGCCTTCAGCTTGTCCATCGCCGCGTACGTTGACATGTACATGCCGGCTTTTTCCGGCCGGGAGTGCCCGACCGCTTCGATGGCCGTCTTCATCGCCTCGCGATGCACTTCGACATCCGCGCGCTCGTCGCTGCCCTTGATCGGCGGATCAACTCCCGTCAATGTCTTGTAATACTCTTGCAGCCACTCATGCCGCAGCGTCAGCCGCTGAACGGAACGTGTCGTATGGATGCAATGACGCGCGAAAAGCGGGAAACGTTTGTGTCCGTGTCCGCTCTCAACTCGCGTTCATTGGCGTTCTGATCGGGCATACACCTCGCAAACCCAGACGTGATCGCGTGTCCGGGGGCACTCAGTGTTGTCCACTAGTGGCTTGATGTGTCTGAAAAAAAGGCCGCATTGTTGTGCGGCCCGGACAGACACTGGAATTCGCCCTGCTGAAGGAGCGAAAGACTTGGGGTTTTACTCGACCGTTGGCCCTCGTGAGCCATTGGTCAATGCGCAATACAGGCGTATTGGCTTGCTTCGATGCGCCATTGGCGCGGTAGGTGAGTCGAATTTTAGGGAGTGGCTCGTGTTGAGGGCAATCGAAAGCACGGTATTTGGCGCAGCTTTCGAGGGCCTTCGAGCGTCGCGATCTATCTATCCTTTAACGGGCAGATAAGGGATAGATGAACACGGCAATATCCAATCCACCACACAACAGGCCGTTAAGTGTCCGTTAGCGGGCAGATGACCAATCAGCACGGCATATCTGGTCGATATCGGCCAGACAAAGGGCCGATGTGTTTTATTCACAGGAGAGCGAATTGAAAACGTCCGTCTTTGGTATCGACGTAGGCTACGGGAACACGAAATCGGCCGGGCGAGGCCCGAACCGCGAAGTTGTGACGGGCATGTTCCCCTCACTTCCTCAATACACCGCAACACGCACAATTTCCAACAATGGGAGTCACTTCAAGACCCGCGACATCACGCTGGTAAAAATCAAGGGCGTCGAGTACGCAGTCGGACCCGGCGTATCCTTGTCCGCCGCATACGGGCAAACAGGCCGCGTGCTGGTCGACGACTACGTTATGACCAACAATTACGCGGCCCTTCTCGCAGGCGCGATTTATCGATCGGGGTTCACCCATATTGAGCGTCTGATGCTCGGCTTGCCTGTTCACACGATCGAAAAATACACGGCCGACCTGATCGAGCGCTTCACTGGAGAGCACGACTTCGGCCAAGGCATCATCACCATCGAAAAGGTCAACGTCATCCCTCAACCGCTGGGGTCTCTGACCTATGCGACGGCGCTGAAAGGCGAACACTATGCGACAGCGCAAGACCATCTCGTGATCGATGTCGGCTACTACACGACGGACTGGGTGTATGCGACGGACTTTATGATCGACGACCGGCGCAGCGGCGGTAGGCCAGGTGGTGCATCGCAAATTTTGCAGCGGATCGCCGACAACATCAGCCGGGACCAAAAGGAAGCCGTCTACGACATCGAGCGCATCGATCTGAGCCTTCGCCAGGGATTGCCATTCCATTTCTACGACCAGGAGATCGACCTAGAGCCTTATCTGGTCGAGGCACACCAGTTCACGCACGACGTGATGATGGAAATCAAAAACCGCGTGGGCCCAATCGAGAGCATCCGGTCGATCATTTTGTCTGGTGGCGGATCGGATCTCTACCGCCCTGTCATCCAGCAGACCTTCCCCCGCACACGTCTCGAGCATCTGGAAAACCCATGCTTCGCAAACGCAATCGGCTATTTGATGGTCGGTGAATCGGCCGCAGGCTTTGTCCAGTAAGGCGGAAAAATGTCTCGTGCCTATACCATGAAGGTCCTCATTGACGAGGGTCTCTACCCTGACCTGTACGCCAAGCTCGGCGACGCACGGCATTCCCGCGCTCGCGCAGAAATGCTTCGACGCATGGCCTCGATGTACCTCAAACTGGAAAATGGTGAGCAGGTTCTGGGCGAACGCCGCAATACTGCGCAGGCGCACGCCCAAGCTCCGGTATCGGGAAACAACCACACCCGAACAACGAATAGTGAGCTCGGGCAAACCATCGCCGCGGTGGCACCTCCCCCGCCCGAGGCAAGTGCTTTGAGTCTGCCGGCGAACGCTTCTAACGCTCTCGTCGCCGGCATGGGCAAGTACCTCTCTTGACATTCAGCGGGTAACGGTAGGATGAAGGTAACTCAACACCGCACTCGCGGAAACAGGACTGAATATGGAACCGCTGCTCAATCTGCTTAACCCGGTCTATGTGCTCGGCAACATCGTTCGTGAAGCCGACTCGGCCGTTCGTGCATGCGACTTCTCGCAGGTATCGTCAGCGCCACATTCGAGCTCAAGCCTCACGCCGTTAGGCAACTGGGCCGACAGCCGGGCAACGCGTGGCGAAAGACGTAAAGATCCGGATGGCGGGCAAGGTTGGGAAGCGGGTGCACCCGCCGTCACCATCGGCGTATCCGGGATTGCCACCACCGGAATGAACACTGACGCGGCGACATGCGTATCTTCTCTCGCAGCAGTATCTGACTGCTCATGCAAGCGAACCCATTTATGCAACTGGTTGGCGTTCACCCCGGCCTTCAGGGCAAGCGCGGACAGCGATGTGCCCGGTTGGAGGCAGGCATCGATCAGCCGTTTCTTGTCTATCGGGTCGAAGCTTCGCTTGCCCCCGACACCAACACGCGTCACGCGCAGTGGTAAAAAGCTCAGGTCATCCTGTGTCATGGATTGCGTCCGCAAAATTAGGTTGCGGACGCAATCGTGAGCCTCTTCAACATCAGAATCTAGGTGTGGAAAATTGCCCGCTTACGGTTAATTGACGCGACCGGCGTCGCGGTGTTCGACATCGCCATGTACACCAACTGCCTGCGCGCCCTGCTGGCGGATCCTGCAATTTCGCTCGTGGCGATTTCGCAGGACTGCCCTTCGTCTTTGGGCAGCGATCAGGCCGCGACCTATCGGCGGCTTGCCGAAGCCGTCGCATCCGTCTCCGTTGCAACCATGAAGCCAGTTGTGTTCTTCAATAATCTCTCGGACGCGATTCACCCAGCCGTGTTGGAGCCGCTCGAACTCGCTGCAGTTCCCGCTCTCAGCGGTATGCGCAATGCGCTACGTGCCATCAGTCACCTCGTTAGCTACTATCAATACGTCGATATAGAACGCCCTGCCTGCGCGTCCTATCGCGATGCACGATGGGCTGAACGCCTCGCGTCGGGTCTTCCCTTCACCGAGCGTGAAAGCAAAGCCTTTCTGGCAGACCACGGCATAGCCGTCACACGCGAGCATCTGGCGACGACCGCGGACGAGGCGGCATCGACGGCGCGCCAATTGGGGTTTCCCGTCGTATTGAAGATCGATTCCGTAGACATTCCTCACAAAACCGAAGTTGGTGGCGTGATGTTGAATCTCGACAACGAAGCGGCTGTTCGGTCCGCCTTTGCGGACATGCTCGCGCGCGTCAAGACGCAGGCGCCCAATGTGCACATTAATGGCGTACTGGTGCAGCAGCAGGTAGCCAAGGGCGTCGAAGCGATCGTCGGTATTGCGACGCACCGGCCGTTCGGTCCCGGCGTGGTGGTGGGCTCGGGCGGCGTTCTAGTCGAACTGCTGCAGGACGCCACATTTGAGATCGCCCCGGTTACCCGCGGCGAAGCCATTGAGATGCTCTGAATGCCGCGTAGCGGTATAGACGGAGATCTCCAATGATCACAGGTTCCGGTCTCAACAGGACCTATCAGACGCGCGAAGGCAACGAAATCCGCGCCCGTCAGGAAGTAACATTTGAGTCAAGAAGCGACGTGTATCAATGCCCTGCCGACCAGCGCGCCATTCATCGATTCAACACCGTTGAGCATTACATGGCACTGCGGGTGCACTGGCCCAGTGCGTGCCCCCGTTGCAACCTCAAGGACCGATGTTCGCCTAGCGACTATCGCCGCATCCGACGATGGGAGCACGAAAATATACTGGAACCATGCAACGCCGGCTCGACAGGAAACCCTAGCCTCGATGTGGTCTGGCGCAGCTATTTAAATGAATAGGAATGCTCATCGACTGTCTCGGTGAAGACGAAAAATACCTTGTACTGGATCGACAATCTGGATGTGTCCAAAAAGCATTGAAGTTCAGGGCGACGTCCGTGCCGAATTCATACGTCCGAAGACAAATTGTCCCAAATACCAAACCAGTTCCGTGTTGGAAAGTATTTCCTGTTCGGTCACCGTCGAGGCATCGAGCTTCATCCGCCGCAGCATGAGTTTGCCTTCTCTTGAGGCGACCCAAAAGCGAATCAACTCCTTGCGAGTTTTCGCGTCGACCGCGTTGAAATGCTCGCGGCCGGTAAGCGACTCATCGTTCATTCGTGCACGAACCTCTTCGTCACGTGAGGCCACACTGCGCGCAACCGAAGTCTGAGTCTCCAATATTGTGGCCTTCGTTTCGGCTTCTTCGGTGATCAGCTTCTCCTGAACCTCTACCATTTTTCGCTCAGCCTCGGATATCCGCCAGTTATCGCGTAAAGCCCGCATCAGGTAGCCAGCAGGACTCTTTTTCACCAGACCACGATTGAGCTTGAATCGCGTGTATTCGACTGCCTGCTGAATGTGTGCGTCAGTCCAGACTTCGCGGTTCTCGGAAATCTCGCTGAACTGTTTGGTCGAAAGGTTGAACTCTTCTTTGAGTATCTTGTAGAGGTGACTCGCGTCGGCCAAGCTAGCGAGAGCCGCGTCAGCGGTATCTTTGCGTTTCAACAGAAAGCGTATGCGGTCGATTTTTTTGGACGTTGTGGATTCGGTCCTCGTCTCATACGACAACTCGATATCCGACACCTCATTGATTTCGCGCACGGCGGGCTCAAGCCAGTCGCGCTTAAAGTACTTGAAGATGGCAGCGTTCGCGCCCATTCTTCCGGGCCAGTTCCGCATGTCTTCGAGACGTATCCACTCCGTTCTGCCATCGGGAACGTTCGGCAGCACCTGATCGTAGATCGCTCGTGCCAGGCTGCGCGTAAATGCGGTCGATATACGAAGGCTCAGCCAGTGCGACTTCTTGGGATCGCGGATGTGCGGCACCAGTCTGGGATGAACGTCGAATCGGATGCGCCCTCTGTGAAGCCCGACCATTCCCATCAACTGCACCGAAACCCACAGGTCGTTTTCGTTGGGGTCCCGCTCAAACGGCGTGTCCGTCACCTGGATCTTGGCGTCTTGGGCTTCCTCTGCGATCGTGCGCAAGTGCTTGAGGTTGCGGCTGTCATAACGCATCAGCCATTTGAAGTAGTTCAGTTCAACGTCGTATTGGTCACGGGCCTGCTGCTCTTGTGCGACGATGAAATAGGCGGCATCAAGAAAACGCCGTGCCGGCAGCCCCATGTTGACGATCTGGGTGAAGAAGTTGTTGCGCTGATAACCAATTTCCCGATTAGCTTCGGTGATGGGTGCGCCAAGGTCGAACATATCTTCGAACAGCGCGAGTGCCATTTGCCGGGAGGTCACTCTTGCTTTGCCTTCCTCTGGATTGTCATCCGCCATATTTTCGTCCATTCTTCACTCACGCTGACCCGAAGACTAGGCATGCGCAGGTGAGCTGTCAACACATATAACCTCACCATCAGACAGCGGTATCTGGATACGGATGACTGTCCGGCTGTGTCAGCACAACGAACCTCACCTTTGCACATATAACCTCACCATCGGGTGTTCCTTTTTGCGCGAGAACGCCCGTAACGGCGACTTTCTACGACGTTTGCACAGTGAACCTCACCTATGAAACGATTTTGGCGCGTTGCACATTCAACCTCACCTTTGCGTGAAACCAGTCTCACCGTTCGCCACAATGAAGCTCACCTTGGCGCACAACTGACCTCACCTTTGGCACAATGGATCGCACCTTTGCGAGGTTAAGTTCTTGAAAATTAAGAACGTCGGGTTCGTTGTTGGTTGGTTTGCTGGTTTACTTCTTTAAAAAAACAAACCAACCGCAGCCAATCTAGCCTTTTGTCGTCGTTAGGCAAGGTGAGGTTCATTGTGCTGAGGATGGTGAGGCTGATTGTGCAATGCGGAAGATGGTTCCGTGGCGATTGCCTTGGACTGTGCTGCCGTCCTCGTGTTGCCCGTGCCACTGCCGTTCATGAGGGTGAGGTTCGTTGTGCAAGTCGAGATTTCGGGGAGGGTTTCTGCGCCGGTGTGTTGTCCGGAAAGGCGGCGTGAAGGTGAGGTTCGTTGTGCCATTTACGATGGCCGTACTGATCGTGAGCGGTATCCGAAGCAGGAGTGGTGAGACGAAAGACTCTTCATTTGTGCCTTTTTGAATTTACGTGACTCGTATAACCGGCAAACAGCACAAGCGACCTCACCTTGACGACCGTGGAGGATGCTCTGAGTCCTCGAAATTCGCCATATTTGCCTCAGCGCGCTCGTTTAGAAGGTAAGAGTGTTGTACGCTCGCATAGCGACTTCCTTTAATAAACAGCAATTTGTAGAGCTATTTTCAAGTGTTTACTGTATTCTGAGGTTCATTGAAATTTTTGGAAAAACCTCAGAATGGCGAAAACAAGCCAACTCCCGGCTGTAGACCGAACTGTTCCTCTTGAGCAGATTAGCCAGTTCGCTGAGAAGGTCTCTATTTTCACGGATGAGCTCCGTGACACGATCCTCGCTCCGCGACCACGGAAGGCCGCGCCGGTATTCAAGACGGGCGAGATTGCAGAGATGTGTAGCATCTCTCACTCACAGGTGCAGTATCTTGCTACAAAGAGCGATGGCGAACTGCCTTCAGGCACTGCGGCGGGAACCGGCCGTACTCGCACGTTTACGCTGGAAGAAGCCCGCATCTGGGTTCAGAAGGTGTCTGACATCTATCAGACCCCCCTTGTCACGGGAACCCGCGAGCCTGAGGGGAAGATTGTCATCACCGCCCAACTCAAGGGTGGGTCGGCGAAGACCACCACCACGATGTGCCTTGCGCAAGGGTTGACGCTGCGAGGCCGCAAAGTATTGGTGGTGGATCTTGATCCGCAGGCGTCGTTGTCCGAGTTGTGCGGTCTCTATGCTGAAAAAGACGTGACTCCTGAGGACACTGTGCTTCCGTACGTGTATGACCAGGAAGTCGAAGGTGGGTTGCAGGCCCGGGTCCAGTCGACATACTGGGACGGCCTCGACGTCATTCCGGCACACACCGAGCTGATCGGCGCCGAGTTCCATTTGCCGGCGATGCAAAAAATGAGGCCTGGTTTCAAGTTTTGGACTGTTTTGCGTCAAGGCCTCGAACCGTTGCGCAAGCACTACGATTACATCCTGATGGACACTTCTCCGTCTCTGTCGTATCTCAATCTGAATGCCCTGCTGGCGGCGGACGCCATGGTCATGCCGATGGTTCCGGAAAACCTGGATTTCATCAGCTCCCTGTCTTTTTGGAGACTTTTTTCGGATGTGTCCAAGAGTTTCATTAAGTATGAGCAGGACAAAAAATACGACTTCATTTCAATCATACTTTCTAAGGTCGACTACGGTCGTACTTCGTCCGCTCCCATTGTTCGAGCTTGGGCACAGAGCGCTTACGAAAGCTGGCTTCATTCAATCGAAGTTCCGGCCAGTTCGGTAATGAGCACGGGAGCGCTGGCGTTCTCAACTGTCTTTGATGTCAGTAGTACACACAGCGCGGCCAAGTCGTTGCAACGGGTAAAGCAGCCGCTGGTTGATTACTGCCGCTGGTTGGATGAAATTTACGCGGAAAAATGGAGGACGGCGCAATGAGCAACATGCGTGAACAATTATTGGCTAAAACTGCTGGCATTCGAGCGACATCTTCAATCAAGGAAGATGAAGTGAAACGAACCGGCAGGACGCAGACGGCGCCGGGTCTGGCGGGTGCGCTAGCGGTGGCTCAGTTGAGGGTGCAGGAATTGGAATCAACGGGCGCGGCCTCGCAACTGTCGGTGGCCGAGGTCGTGCCGAATCCGTGGCAGCCTCGCAGGGTGTTCAACGAGGAGAAGTTGTCGGAATTGGCTGAGTCGATTCGTGAGGTTGGATTGATGCAGCCGATCGTCGTCCGCCGGTCTGAAGAAAGCTATCAGATCGTTGCGGGAGAGCGTCGGTGGCGGGCGCACAAAATGATCGGACTCGATACCGTCAAGGCAGTGGTAGTCGACTGTTCCGATGAAGATATGGCTGTGCTTGCACTGGTCGAAAATATTAGCCGCGATGACCTATCCGACTATGAAATCGCGATCTCGGTCCGCCAGACGGAAAAAGAGTTTCCCGACCGTAAGCGAATGGCCGAGGCATTGGGGCTGTCGCGAACGGGTCTGTACCAATATTTGTCGTTCGAAAAGCTGCCGGACTTCATCAGGAATGACTTGGACCTCCACCCGAGGCTGCTGGGTGGAAACGCCGCAGATGCCATCGTTGCAGCCATCCGTAAGCACGGCGAGGGCGGCCTTGATGCGGCGAAAGAGATCTGGCCGCTCGTGGTTGCTGGCAATATGGACCAGGGAAAGGTAGCGGCTGCGATTAAAGCTCTGGCGACGCGTCGGGTAACAACGAGTTCAGCGAGCGAGCGCAGCATCGACAAGTTTTTCTCGGGGAAGGAGCACGCCGGATCGATCACGAAGGATGTCAACAGCTTTACGGTGAAGATTAAAGCTGGTGTGTTGACCGAAGCGCAAGAAACGCAAATCAGGGAGTTGATGAGCCAGATGTTTCGTCCACAGCCAAACTGAACATTCCACTGTCCTTGGATCTCGCCCGCCGCAAGCGGGTTTTTTTTGGTCCAGACATTCGATGGATCGAGGCTCGGTCCGGCGTGTACATAGTATGGACGCAGGGATCGCGTCGACTCTAAATATGATGTGATCGCCGCTGGGTGGGACTGCGGGCGCTGGCTTGGCTATGTCCATAGTATGTACACGGCTCGCTGCAACGGGGCGACTTTTGTCCCGTCAAAGCTAGCGGTGTAGGTGCGACATAGGTGCGTTCTGGGCTGAAAAATTGGCCCGCTCAGGATTCAACGTACCTATCAAGCGCAAGGGACGGCGCAAGTTCATCGTCGCCGGCCCTCCGCCGGTCCACGCGCTGTTGGCCGTTAGCAGAGGCAGACACCGAAGCAACCTGAAGTTTCGATTTGCGCGGACACCCCAGCGGCGTGTCCATAATATGTACACGCGCATGAGGCGGCGCAACGAACTGACTCGCTCCAAGGGAGCTCCTGTTCTACTGTCGAAATCCAAGCGAGCCAAATAACATCCATTAATATGCCTTCGCAACACTCGAGACATCCACTGTGGCCAGGCCCACGACCTCTCAAATGTCACGCTTCCGACGCGGGTAGGTCGCGGTGGTCGCCAGTCTGGCATGCCCAAGTTTTCTGCTCAAATCCGGGAGGTCGGCCCCGGAGTCGAGCGCATGGTTTGCGTAGCTGTGCCTCAACCAATGGGTGGTTGCTCGAGCTATCAAATCGGCGGCAACAGGATCTGCAACCGCCATTTCCCCCGACGCCCGCTCGAAGATTTTTTTGAAAATATATCCGAGCCCGTGTGCGGTCACTGGCCGACGGCCTCGGGCGTCCGAAAGCACCGGTGTGCCGGGCAGGCATCTGTGCGGGTTGCGCGGGAGCGCCCGGGCTGCAAAATAGTCTTGCAACCGAGTCGTCAGTGTCATCGGGAGCGGGAGCGTCCGCTTGACGCCCAATGTCCCAGCGATCCGAATCTCCCAGAGATCGCGGTCTCCGGTTCCTCCGAGTGCACAGCACAGATTCTCCGTCGTCAAAGAAGCCAATTCCGCGCGCCGAAGCCCTGTTGCATACGCTAGCATCAGCGCGCATTCGTCGCGCCTCTCCCGGAGAGTTGGCGTATTACGATCTAGTGACGCGAGTAGCAGCGCCCACTGTTCTCGCGAGAACGCGTGGCCCGCGGCATCGAAAGGTTTAAATGAGCGAATCGGCTTTTGACTCGCGAATGGATTGGTCGAGAGGTACCGCCGTTCGACCAGCCACGCGCAGAGTGCCCGCAAAATGGATCGGGCGGCTTCTCGGCTCCGTTCAGACAGTGGACCGTTGAACGGCCGCCATGCCGCGTCGAACCGTTCTACTCGACGCTGGCCAACCCAGCGCGTGGCTGGCTGAGGATCCTTCAGGAACGCGTCCAGGTACTCTGTTGCATCCAACGCAGTCAGACTAGAAAACGCTTTTCGTTTCTCGATCAAGGTCCACAATAGTAGTCGCTCAGCTTCACGCCGATATGCCCTCTTGGTGTGAGCCCCATCTACGCGAATCGCGAGCCAATCTTGGATTGCCGCCAGATCCGTATTGGCCGCAAGCGAGCTGCCTAATGCAGTGCCCCGGTTGCTGCCCGTGGTGCCGTCTAGTCCAGGCGGGGGGCGAAGTGCTTCTAACGGCACGACTTCGTCGACTTGTCTGGTGTCAGATTTGCGTGGGAATTCGCTAGTGACGCGGCGCGCTAGATCAGCGTGATCGACTGGAATCTGGCGGCGAGGCGTGAGCGCGAGCACCGAAAGCTTATGGCGAAGTGACGGTGAATTAGCGGCCAACCATGTAGTGATCCGGGACGCTGCTTTTGGGCCTACTCGCGGCACCTGAACGTACCACCGCCAACGGTAGCGTTCGATTAGCGCGAGCAGATCTGCTAGCGTAACGAGTCCTGCAGCGCCCAGCCTCTTGGCCAGCGCCGGTTCCAACCACGTATCAAGCTCATGGCTAGGATCAGGAAGTTCAGCAAACGTCGCCTCGAGTCGGGCCAGTACTTCGGCCTGCCGTTCACGCAGGCGCCGGCGACGTGAACCCCGCTTCCTATCGCTCTGAGCGCGTTCGTTCTGGAACTTTTCCGAATAAATCTCGAGTAGCTCGGCCTCACTATAGAAACCATCCGGGTCGAAATCCGCACGGAACGTTTCCAGATCGAGCGTGCTGCCGCCGCGTAGAGCTCGAGTGGATCCGGATTCGGGAGAAGAGCCCTCCGCCTTATCCTGATCGTTGAGGCTTCCCGGACGCAAAAGCAATAGACGCGCCGCGGCTGGGTCCTGCGCCCGCCGCGCCGCGATCGATAACGCGTCGCGCAACCAGGCAAGATGGGTACGTGTGTGACGCAAATCGGCATGGAGGCTGTAGCGCGAATGAAGGTGCTCGAGCGGGACGCCGTCGAGGTATCCGCGGAAGAGCGCGAAATCCTGGCGGGTCAACCGCTGGTGCGGTCGCATTGGTGCCGCGCGACCAGTCTTGTGGGATATCTGTGGTCGATCCGGTTCGGAAGGGGATTGCACGAGGTAGCCGTTTGTCTTCTAGATCAATGAGTTACAGCGAGGTTATCACCGAACATATAAGTTGACAACGAAAAATGATACTGATGATAAGTGGTAAGAGGTGGTGATTCTCGCCGCGGTCGAATTGAAAGTGTCGCGTCGCCGGTTTCGTGGATGTGATTGGGGCGGGGTAGGGTGCGCGCCGGCACGCGTCGCGCCACTTAGATTTTCGTTCCGAGTTGTTGGAATCGCATGCGGAATAGCGGGTTTCGCCGCGGTAAGGATCGAGCGGCGAGCGAGGTCGTAGAATTGGTCAGCGGCGGAGGGATGGGTTGCTCGAGAAAACTTCATCTGTCCTTTGGCGATCATGTGCATCAGTTCGATGCGAGCCGGAAGGATCCGGGCGCAGCGAAAAGTCTTGAACGCAGCTTGGGGCTGGTGTCGAGATTCACTTAACTCTGAACCGGTCCTGTCGCTGGCATAAGCCTCCCCAAGCGTGCTGCTCACGCAACTCTGAACCCGCGGTTCACTTAACTCTGAACTTTCGGGGGATTCGTTCATTTAACTTTGAACTTTCTGATCGGACTGGTAGCCACCGCTGGGTGGATACCCGGTAAGGCGGCAGCGTGACTGCTGTGGTGGCCGCGTGCGGGACTTGTCGTACGCGTTGAATGTCTTCTGGGTCAAGCCAAGTCGCGTACTTGACACCGCAAGGATCGAGGAATAGATT
>Ga0302315_10002340_pt1 | contig 18025 bp, 17 predicted proteins | sample III_Palsa_N3_1_FD_200532 | JGI IMG/M metagenome (GOLD analysis project Ga0302315, IMG submission 200532) | Peat permafrost microbial communities from Stordalen Mire near Abisko, Sweden - III_Palsa_N3_1 | ecosystem: Environmental > Terrestrial > Soil > Palsa > Peat permafrost | place: Sweden... | reverse complement strand
GTACCAAAAAAGACCAGTACACAGCAGCTATGGACCTGATCGTAAGATTTTAAAACCGGGATTTTCTTTTTTCGGCTTAGGAAACCCCCTTATAAAAAAAGCTGATAACCTTAAATTTTATAAAAATGAAAACTATCATTTTAACATGCGCCATTTCTGTAATGACATTAGCGGCCCAGAAGTCAATTGCCTCAGGCTCGGTAACAGGATTATATCTAACTGCGGAGGATTATGTTCATCATAAGCTAAGCTTTTCTACCAATGGCAGCGACAAAAACCACATCCGGCTAAATGAATTCCTGCAATCGGCAAAAGTTGTTGTGATGTATAACGGTAAAAAACAGACCTTTTTAAAGAGCCGGCTGTTCGGGTATAGCCGCGACAATCAGGATTACCGTTACTTTAATAATATAGCCTACAGGATAATCGATACCAGGGACTTTCTTATTTACAGCGCTCCCCGGTTAAAGCAGCAGGCTAAATGGTCGAAACCGGAGAATGAATATTATTTCAGCAGTACAGATACGGCGGCCATCGTGCCGCTTTCCATCAAAAACCTGGAAGCTGTATATGTATCAAATACTAAATTCAGGTATATGATAGAATCGGGCTTTGCAACTGATAATTCTTTAACCGCTTATGATACGGCTCTTAAAGAGTATAAGGTAAAATATTTATATGAGCAGAGTTCTTCGAACTAAATTTTAGCGCTTATTGGTTGAATACTAAAACAGGCAGCGGAGAACATTTTATGGTTTCACTATGGCGGCTAAAACTTAAAAAATGATATTGACGGAAGACAAGTCTGCCGGTAATTATAACAAGAGCACGGATCATAACCCGATTGCAGCGATCAATTGAACAGGATTTGAGTCCATTTTTTTAACAACGATATTAGATAATGGGCGACGAAAAATATAACCATTTGGATTATACCTTTTAGAAAAGACTTATAACAAAATGAAAAGCATAGCAATTATTTTATTAGCCTGGTTAAGCTTTGTTAACCAGGGAGCCGTGGGGCTTTATGTTTGTAAAAACGCAAAACTGAGCATTTATTCATCAGCGCCCATTGAGGATATATCGGCCGAAACCGCATCCGGCACATCGGTTTACAATCCTACAACCGGGGATATGGCCTTCAGTATCAACATCCGCTCACTCACCTTTCCCAAGTCGTTAATGCAGGAACATTTTAACAGCGACTATATGGAGAGCGATAAGTACCCCAAAGCCACGTTTACCGGCAAAGTTCAGCAAACCATTGATGCAACAAAAAATGGCGTCTATCCCGTAACAGCAACGGGTGTGCTTGAGGTACATGGTGTTAACCAAAACCGTACAATTACCGGCAACATTGCTGTTAACAATGGGACAATTACGCTTACCTCGGAATTTCTCGTGAAGTGCGCCGACCACCATATCAAAATTCCCCAATTGGTTTTTCGCAATATTGCCGAGAGCATCAAGGTAAATATTTCTGCCATTTACAATTCGTACAAAAGCACAAATCCTACTAAATAACATAACCATGATACCAAATGTAAAAACACCGCTTATAGCGCTTGCCATTGTTTTATCTGCAATTACTTTAAAGGCTCAAAAAATAGATTCTGCAAAAAAGTCTCCCACTTCGGCCGACTCGCTGATGAACGCATTGGCAGCCCCGCCCAAAGCAGAGCCGGTTAATGAAACGTTTAAGTCGACGCGTTTAATTTTATCGCAAACTACCGAAACCGTTAAAAAGAATAACCTGAATTTTCAGGTTATTCACCGCTTTGGCGACATCGCCGGTTCCAATGGGGGCGGGCGCCTGGGATACGGCCTTGATGATGTTGCCGATGTTTACATCGGGTTTGAATATGGCCTTACCGACAACTTGAATATCGATTTTGGCCGGAGCACCATTGGCAGCTTGTTAAACCTGGAACTCAAATATGCCCTGCTGCACCAAACTACAGACAATAGCATACCCGTTGCCGTAACGCTGCTGGGCGAATGGGATACACGGCCTTATGGGTCATTTACCAGCTATAGCAGTCGGTTGTCTTATCTGGGGCAAATCATCATTGCGCGTAAAATTTCCAATTTTTTATCGTTACAGGTAACACCAGGCGTAGTCCGCAACAATACCCCTATTCCGCCGGTGCCGGGGAATGTACAGCAATTCTTCTCATTGCAAGGAGCCGCCCGCCTGAGATTAACTGCTCACTCGGGTTTTGTAGTCGATTATGCCCACGCTTTTTCATCCTATAAGCAGGTACAAGACCCATTGGGTTTTGGCTACGAGGTTGAAACTGGCGGGCATGTGTTTACGCTGAATATAACCAATGCAAGAGCTGTTTCAGAGATTAATTATTTAAGCAACTCCAACGCCAGTTACGGCAAAGGGCAGTACCGTTTAGGGTTTACCATTTCGAGGATGTTTGATTTTAATAATAGATAAAATATAGGATGTGCGGGTGATATCTGATTACATATCTCATAAAGCGAATTTTAATTTACATGAGGAACATACTTCTCTTGACAGAGGATCGCAGTCAATCCGATCACCTTATCGAGATGACCTTTAAGATTGCATGTCAATGCATGGCCAACATAACCCTGTTCAAAATAAGTAAGACATCGCCCCAAATTTCGGTAAATACAAACGGTGACCTTTTGCCCGATGAACCCGACATTTGTGACATTCTCGAAATAGCCCGCCAGTATAAACTAACTATGGTTCCTATGTGGACCTTTAAACCAGAAATTACTTGTCTTGAAGTGGATGAGTTTAATATAGGCAATATCAAAAAAATGGTGATAGAGCAGGGTATTTGGTTACTCATTTTGGCAAAGCCCTCTTTAATTCAATTACGTAGTCGGGAAGAAATATGTCCAATTTGGCAGATTATTAATAACTCGAACTGTCCTGTTTTATTAATGCCTGAACACACTAATTTCAGCTCTGTAAATCAAATTGCTTATGCCACTGATTTACGTTATTGCAATTACGAAATTATCCGTTTCTTAAAAACATTCAATGCTTCCATTTATGTTACCCACATTTCCGCGCCGGGGTTAGTAGATATTGAGGAGCAATATGCCCAGGACGTTTTGTGTAATGTTATTTCTATAAAGTCAAACTATTTTAAGATGTTTTTAAGAAACATTGGCGGGAAACAGATCTGCACTACTACTGATAGAGAATTTGAGATGTTAAATATTAAAATACTATCTTTTTTCAATAAAAATCACCGGACTTTTGAACGTCTGCTTGGTGAACCTAATGATAGTATATGGAACTACCAACAGCTGCCATTTTTAGTATTTCCGTTCATGAACTGGCATTCTACATCTTTGTTTTATGCATAGTTTTAACGCGGGTATAGTGTACTTCTAACGGCACGATTTTAACAATTCCTGATTTTATAAAAACCTCTACAAAGAGGCATTCTGCCATCATTGGGAAATCCCTTCATCGGACGTGAGAATGAACTCATGATGAAGTCTGTTCAGATATTTCATCTCCAATCTGCCGGACCTTTGAAAATGGTGCCAAAGCATAATTGAGTTGTACAATACAGAAAACAACGAGACTTAAATAGGGGCTGATCAAGCTGAGCAGGGCACCGGATGCATAAAGTGCCTGTGCAATTAGCACCCTTCGTTTAATTGCTTTTACCACTTTAGTTTTTTCAGCTCCCGAAACACAAAGAAAACTATGTTTATCAACATAATGCCAATTGATGAGTATAATTATGCCCAGCAGGAGGAGATTTAACCAATAAACCGCTATAGCGAACCTGAACTCGATGTGTGCGCTTAAAAAGGCTGTTGTAAATGGAATAAGAGAAATCAATAACAAAAAGAAAAGGTTAATCCAATATACATTTCTGTCGCTCTTTTTAATATAATGGAAAGCTACCGATTGCCCAGTCCAAAAAATACCAACTGTAATGAAGCTTAAAAAATAGGTAAGCAGCGTTGGACTCAGCGCACTAAATGCTGTAGCTAAATCCCTTTCTGAACGGATGGCCTCACTAACCGGTACTTTAATATTTAGCACCAGCAGGGTGGCTGAAACGGCAAATACGTTGTCACTTAATGACTCGACGCGTTGAATCCGCTGGCCGGCAATCTGGTTATAGTGCTTTATATTCATTTTATATTATCAATAATTTACCGCCAGCACCGGAAAATAACCGGCGCTGCAATTAAAGACGCAGTGATAACGCGCAATTGTTTATGGATTAAAAGCTTTACATGATGTTAAACCATTTCTTTATTCGCAGATGGATTTATCAGGCAATCTGGCCAAGTATTGACAAGAAATATGCCGTTGTATTATTTATCTTATTATCAATAAGTTAGAAAATAAAATCAATTAAGCAGGTGCCGATATATCAAAAAATTCCAATGGGAAACCGAAATAACGGCAGTTCAATCGTTATAGGGGACGCGGTAGCAATAAATAGAGCAGAAGCAGTGATGGCTATCTTTTTACACAGTTTGATTGGCCAATTGAATTAGTCCGGCCCAACTTAAATGGTCAATCCGCAGATTGGAAAAATAATCCGGCTACCAGTCTAACGCTTTTCTGAATTGAGATTAAATTCTTTTCCAGTGAGATTATGTAAATAATTCGCATATTAAATATAGATGGATTATTAAATTTGGGAGTGTCGGCTCCTTAACGAAAACTTTTTATAATTTAGCTTATGCACATAATCACAAACCAGTTAATATCCTACCTGCAGCTTTTCCGGCCGATAAGTGAAGACGATGCGGGGCTCATTACAAAGACATTTAAGGCCAGGTCTTTAACAGAGGGTGAATACCTGTTTTATCCCAATGATGTCTGTAACGAGCTTTTTTTTATCTGCAAGGGCATACTCAGAATTATTGTACAGAATGATACGGGAAATTTAGTGACCCATTTCTTTCTTAAGGAAAATCAGTTTTGCACGATTCTGAAAAGTTTCAACAATCGGGTGATTGCCATGGAAGGCATTCAGGCGGCATGTGATGTCGAAGTATTGGCAGTCAACAGAACCATGCTGCTTTCGCTTTACGAAAAAATCCCGTATCTGAAAAGCCTCATCGATCAGATCACACAACAGGCCCTGCTGGACAAAATTGAAATCAGGAACAGCTACCTCGGGCACGACTCTACCGCCCGTTACAAACTATTTCTTATGCAGCAGGCGGATATAGCGATGCGCGTGCCGTTGAGTGATGTGGCATCTTATCTCGGCATAACCCAGCAATCATTGAGCCGGATAAGAAAAAACTTACGTTAGTGGTATTTTGTCCTTTGATAAAGCTTTTGAACAATAGCCCCCGGCGAATACCATATAAACATTAATTCAATGAAACCCATCAATATTGGTATGAGTGCTAAAACATTTTCCATAGATTCCGATAAATACGCGCAATCAAGGCCCCGTTATCCAGGATCATTATTCGAGTGGTTAGCGAAAAGGTCCCATTCAAATCACAAAGCATGGGATTGCGCCACAGGAAGTGGACAAGGGGCAATTGGGCTTTCAGATTTTTTTGACAAGGTTTATGCAACAGATATATCAGGTGAACAAATAGAGAACGCAGTAAAAAATGAGAAAATCATCTACAGTGTAAATTCAGTTGAGCATTCCAATTTTGATAATAATTCGTTCGATTTGATAGTTGCTGCTCAATCTCTTCATTGGTTTGAGTACTCTGAATATTGGATGGAAGTAAAAAGAGTAGCAAAACCAGGCGCTTTATTTTCCGCTTGGGGATACGACTGGGCGTATAGCACTCCGCAAGTTGATGATTTGTTAATTAAGCCCTTCAAAGAAATTTTATTGCCGTTTTGGAATAAAAAAAATGCCATTCTTTGGCGAGGCTATAAAAATGAAGATATTCATTTCCCTTTCAAAAGAATTCCAATGCCAAATTTCGAGATATACGAGGAGTGGCCTATCCAAAATTTGATAAACTATTTTCAAACATGGTCAGCGTTCAAGTTAGCAGATGACAATGCACTGGAGCAGCTGAATGGTATAACCAAAAACATACTGAATAAGATCGAGCCTACGCAAATCATACCGATAAGGATGCCCTTGAAATCTTTTGCGGGAATAATAAAATAATTAACACTACGAACAAACAGCTCTCTTTAGGAATTTTTGCAAAATACTACCCTGGTTTAGTAAGCTTGTTTTGGGTCTGCCCTTTACCAAACTTTTTTATCCTGTGAATGCCCAGAAGACCGTCTCATATCCTTTGGTAAATTATTCATCATGGCAATCCGGTACCTTTAAGCGGCACCACCGCTGATCAGATATAACCCGGCAATCGCTTACCCTGATAAGAAAAGACTTAGGTCAGTGCGTTTTTTATCATTTGGTAAATGCCATGAAATACCCGTTGGAGACCTTTGCGGTATACAAAAGTACCATGTCAAGAATATTCATTACAGGGGCAGCAGACGGCCTGGGCCAGATGGCTGCCAGATTATTGATCGCTGACGGCCACCAGGTCGTATTGCACGCACGCAGCGATTACCGCGCAGAAGACGCTTTAGCTTCAGCATTGGGCGCTGAAGCCGCCGTTTCAGGCGATTTGTCAAGTATTAGCGAAACAATTGCCCTTGCAGAAAAAGTAAATAAACTGGGGCGTTTTGATGCCATCATCCACAATGCAGGGATAGGTTTCGGGGAAATAAGCCGCGGTAACTCCGCAGACGGGTTGCCGCCGCTGTTCGCGGTAAACACCCTGGCCCCTTATATTTTAACGAGCCTGATCCGGTTGCCTCAGCGCTTGGTCTACCTAAGTTCCGGTTTGCATCGCGATGGAGATCCTGTTCTGGACGACCTTACCTGGGATTCGCGCCGCTGGAATCGCTACCAGGCTTATGCGGATACGAAATTGCATAATATGCTGATTGCATTTGCAGTTGCGCGCTACGATAAGGACGTCTACTCAAACGCCGTTGAACCGGGATGGGCTGCTACCAAAATGGGCGGCCCTGGCGCACCCGGTAATTTGAAAAGAGCATCTGAAACACAAGTTTGGCTGGCCTCAAGCAGCAGTCCGGAGGCATTGGTGGGTGGTAAATATTTCTTTCGCAAATATCCTCACGCTTTCCTGCCGGCCGCTGCAAATATTGACTTTCAGGAAAAGTTACTTGCTGCCTGCGAACGCATTTCAGGAATTAGCTTCCTATCCAATCACGATTAACACAATGGGAGGTCTTTTTTACCATTTGGTAAATGTAGCCTCAGCCAGTCTTTTAAACTTTGTATCATCAATTTAAAAAACACACACAATGAAAAATCAACTCACAAAAGACACACTGGAAGGTAAAAAAGTGATCATCATGGGTGGCAGTTCGGGTCTTGGGCTGGCCACAGCGAAAGCAGCCGCAACGGACGGCGCAGCCGTGGTGATCGTATCCAGCAGTCAGGCCCGTATCGACGGCGCATTGCAGGAATTGCCGGAAACCAGCAGCGGTTATGCCATTGACCTCAGCCAGGAAGAAAACATTAAGCATTTTTTTGACCGGGCAGGCAAGTTCGACCATTTGGTATATACCGCAGGCGAAAACATTAGCATGAGCATGCTGGATGATACCGATATCGAGAAAGCAAAGGATTTTTTTAACATCCGTTTTTGGGGCGCTTTTGCGGCGCTGAAATACGGCAGTCAATATATCAATGAGGGTGGTTCTGTCACCCTGATGAGCGGCAGCTTCGGCCATCGTCCGGGTAAAGGCTACAGCCTTGGTGCTGCTGTTTGCGGAATGATGGATGCCTTTACCCGTGCAATGGCAGTTGAACTGGCGCCGTTGAGGGTCAATAACATTGCCGCGGGCGTTATTAAAACCAATTTATGGAATAACCTCAGCAACGATGATCGTGAAGGCTATTTCAAATACCTGGAAGAGACGCTACTGTTAAAAAGAGTAGGTGAAGCGGAAGATATTGCCCAGGCGTTTGTCTACCTCATGAAACAGCGGCATACCACAGGGCAGTCATTGATTATTGATGGCGGTTCGGTGTTGGTCTAATAACTATTTATTCTTAAAATCTAATTTCAAAATATCATGTATTCAATTATTGGAGTTACAGGTCATGTCGGCGGCGTTGCCGCCAATCTGTTGATGGAAAAAAAACAGCCGGTAAGGGCGGTCTTACGCAACCCGGCGAAAAGAGGAGAGTGGGAAAATAAAGGCGCTGAGGTAGTGATTGCGGAACTGCACGATGCAGCGTCGCTGGAAGCCGCTTTCCGTAATGCCGATGGCGTATTTGTTATGACCCCGCCGTTGTTCGACTCAAACGATCCGATGGCCGATCATAACCAGATGCTTGATGCCTTGGTGACAGCAATTGAAAAAGCAAAGCCCGGGAAGGTTGTATATCTTTCATCAGTGGGGGCCCATCTGCCAACCGGTACCGGCGCTATCAAAAAACTTTATGACATGGAACAGGCCTTCGGTAAACTTACTGTGCCGACTGTCAGTATCCGGGCGGCCTGGTTTATGGAAAACTTTGCCGGGACCATCCCTTATACAAGGAATAGCGGCAAGCTGCCCAGCTTTTTAAATCCACCAGCCTTGTCTATCCCGATGGTCGCAGCCAAAGATATCGGACAACTTGCAGCCAGTTTACTGGTGGAAAAATGGGATGGTCACCGGATACTGGAACTATCGGGCCCTTGTAGTTATTCAGCAGATGATGTCGCTTATCTTTTGTCATTCGGGTTAGAAAGGCCCGTGGATGCCGAAGCCATATCACCGGAAGCCTACGCCAAAACCTATGAATCATTTGGGTTTACAGTAAAAGCATCTGAACTGATGGCCGAAATGAACAATGGGTTTAACAGTGGGCATATCGTATTTGAAGGTGCGGAATGTGAGCAGGTAGAAGGCGACACCTTCCTTGAGGATGCAATAAGAAGCTATCTATCATGACAACTAAAGCAATCATCACCGATAATAATGCCGCTGCAAGAACAATACTTTTACGGATTCTTGCAGTGGCATCATGTCTGGTGCTCTTCCAGGGGTACCTGGTGGCACCGTTAATACCTGCGTTAACAGCAGACCTTCATGCGCCTGCTGCGATACTCGGTCTGGCGGTACCGGCCTATACGATTCCATACGGGCTCTCTACTTTGTTTTACGGTCCGCTATCTGACAGGCTTGGACGTAAACCGGTATTATTAAGCCTTCTTGGAATGATGACCGCAGCGACCTTTGTGCTCGCGTTCAGTCGTTCAGCCTATATGTTCTTAGGTATTCGGGTGCTGGCCGGTCTTGCCACGGGAGGAATTGTACCGATTGCCATAGCTTTACTTGGTGATCTTTATCCCTATGAAGAAAGGGGTAAACCCATTGGATTATTATACAGCGCAATGGCCTGCGGTGTGATGCTAGGGTCTACACTGGGGGCCTATTTAAATCCACTGATCGGCTGGCGCATGGAATTTATGATCACCAGCGTTTTATGCGGCCTGGTACTGGCGCTGGCTGTTTTTTACCAGAAGCTGTTTTCGGCGAGCCAAAGGGTAACCCCCATGCCATTTAAGGCATTGCTGTCGGCGGGCTATCAACTTTTAAGCGGTGAAAAAGGCCGCTCTCTTTATAGTTATGTCTTTTTAAACGGCATGTTCCATTCGGGTGTTTTTGCCTGGCTGGGATACTATTTTAGTATACGATATCATTTGAACGATCAGGGAATAGGTCTTGCCCTGCTCGGGTATGGGCTTCCTGGTGTGTTGCTGGGAGTTTCAATTGGTAAGTTGGCCGACCGGTATGGACGAAAAAAGCTCATCCCGATAGGTTTATTTATTGGGGCGCTGACGGTAACCGTTCTTATATTTCATTTTCCGTTATGGATGACCGCAATAGCAGTAGGTTGTTTGTCTTTAGGTTATGATATGACACAGCCATTGTTTGCAGGTTTGGTTACTTCTCTGGGCAGTCATGCCAGCCGGGGCCTGGCGGTTGGATTAAGCGCCGCAATGCTTTTCCTGGGCTACGGCATTGGTGCATTAACTTTTCAATTCCTTTTACAATTCAGCATGAACACTGCGCTGGTTACGTTTGTTGGATTGGAAGTGTGCCTGTTTCTGCGAAGCTTATTTGTATTCAGGAAATTTAAATGATTAGGCGGCAAAAGTGAATTTCTTCTTGTCTTTTAGCGCTGTCGTCAATGCTGAAAAAGATTGAAATGATTCGTAAAAAGGCCGCGATCCCATTGTGGCCTTTTGGTTTAATAATTCTTCACACCAATTTTAATGGTTGATTTTCTTCATAAATTTTTTTTCTTAGCTATTCGCGAACGGGTTCGTCATAAAATTTTAGGGATGCGCAGGCAATCATCATACTGGTAATTGCCAATAACAAGCCAATCAACGGTCTCCGGGCAAAACGATAGCAAGCCAATAATTATTGAAAAGCTGTTGATAGCTGCAGCTGCTTTTTAAAGCTATCGTATGGCCGGCAGTGAAAAACAAAAAGTGCTGCCTTTACCGACAGTACTTTGCATCCATATATTTCCCTGTTGAGCTTCAACTAAATATTTTGAAATTGTAAGTCCCAGGCCAGAGCCATGTCCGTTTAACCTATCGCCAGGCACCTGGAAATAACTCTCGAACAATCTTTTTTGATGGATTTCCGCAATTCCTTTACCAAAATCTCTGACAGCAAAAATTACTTGGTTGTCCTTTTCCTGAAGTTTGATGGTTACTTTGGAATTTTCGCTGCTATAGCGCAAGGCATTTGACAAAAAATTAACCAGTACCCAAGCCGTCTTTTCCCTATCGGCCTTTACCTTTGCGTGAATGGATAGCGCATTAACCTGAATCTGTATGCTCTTTTGCTGCGCCATAAACTTGACTGTGCTAATCGCATAATTCACTATTTCTATAGGGTCTAACAGCACTGAACTCAGATGAATATGACCTGTTTCCATTTTGGAAAGGTCAATCATTTCAAGAATTATTTTTAATAGGCGTTCACAGCTGGATTTAAAATGCTCTATAAGCTCAGTTTGTTCTTTATTGAAGGAGCCAGTCTGCCTACGCTCCAGCAAGTCTAAACACAATTTCATCGAACAGATCGGTGTTTTTAATTCATGTATTACAGCTGCCATCAGATTCGTTTTTGCTTTATCCCGCTCTTTAAACGCAGTAATGTTTCTGAGTTTGTACACCCTTCCGGCAACGCCTGCTCTTGCACCCCCTGTATTGTTTAACGGCGAATGCTCGTCGGGAATGATGATCTCCTGGCTTTCCACCTGAAAATAAACTTCTTTTTCATTGAGCATCACCTTAAATGAATTTGACAGGTTAGCTTCGGCCATCAGCTTAATCAGATCCTTTGCAGGCGTAAATTTCCCCGCTGATTGTACGGATATATTCTTTTTTAAACTGAATAAGCTTTCTGCTGCGGTGTTCATAAACCATATTTCCTGCATCTCATTTAACCCGATGATTGGTTCCTGCATCTGCTCAATGATGCTATATATCATCTGTTTTTGAAACAAAACCGGGTCAGGACTTCTATTTGGCAAATTTGGTGAATTGACACCCATCGCGCTAAATGGGCCAATTATTATCGGCAACTCGTCATCATTATTAGTCATTTTTTCGCCTTACTTTTAATATTAATGTTCTGCCAAAGATCGTTGCGGTAATACCAGATGCTGATTGTTGATCCTGGTACTGTTTTATAAGGTGGCCCGCTATAAATTCAGTTCGGCGTTGCAAACGCCCCATCTAAATAATGTTCAAGCCGCTCGCTTTCAAGTGTCACAGCAGATCTCTTGAGAAAGTCTGTCTTTTCGTCCGGCGTCAGCCTGATCAGGGGACTATTGCTCTTCACTTTATATTTTCGATCTTCAACCGCAGAGCGAATGCAAACTGTAATAATGGATACTATGCAAGCAACCATTATTACATGTGTGGAAATGTAGACTATACTCATAACAATTAAATTAATTATTCGGGTTAACGACGAGTTATTGAATCTTTTGAGTTATTACTAAATTTATGCCATTATACAATATGTTTATTATCAAGTATTTATATAAATTAATATTTTATAATATTTATCTTATTCCGTTAATTGTCAGTGTCATCGCCGATATAACGAAAAACTCGCATAGCACCTGCAGCAATTTGCCAATATTTTCGGGTCAATTTTTTAGGCAAAAAGCCATGAAAATAAATTTCCACCTGATCTTCTATATAAAGAAGTAATAAAAAGGATCAATCGGGATCTGCCTCAGCCTGCATTCGTTTCATATCAGCCTAAAACTATCCGTAATTACTACAGCAAACGACGATAAGCCCCCCTCCTCGAGCACAGGCCGTGTCAACAGAGGACGGAACCCCAGGAACATTTAATATCTATTTCTTTATTTCGCAAAAATTGCGAATTACAGAAATTCGCAACATGGACATTTAGGTTATTTAACTGATAATCAGAATATTAATACTTGGCACGATAATGTGTGGATTACAAAATGAATAAAAACAGGTAAAGCGATGAAACAGATCTTCAAAATTGAACGGTATATAAACTGTCTTATTACCAAATCGGTCATCGCGTTGCACGAAGAAGGATATATTGATGATTTTCTTTTAGATGAGATTGGTCAGCTTTGGGCTATTCAAGAAAGAAGGCCTTATGTGTTTACAGAAGTAAATATTAACAAGATAAGTAAATTTGATGATCATGATGGAAAAGCAACAAAATTTATCGTTGCCATCGAAACGGCTGACGGATTAAAAGGGGTATTGCTTAGTACAAGGCTGAACCAGGATTTTTTGAACTGTATTAAAGATGATGTGAAAACAGAAATGCTGCAATAAGCATATTGAGTTCGCGTATTGCCAACTATCGCATAGTTGAGAACCGTTTATCTGTTTTTTTACGCCTGCAACCTTATCAGCAATGATCTATTTAAAAAATAGTGAAAAAGTAAAGCAGAAAAAAGCCTTGAAAACGGGAGAAAAATTTGCTATTCCCGGACAGATCGTTTGAACAAATATTTATGGCAAGCTTGGCATCTGGTTTATCAGGAATAAAGCTCATTTTACCTTCTTATCGTGTGTTATGAAAACAAAAAAGCGCTGCTGACGATCTGGTATAGCGGCGTATGTTGAAAAGTTTCTTTTATCATTGAAATGTCATGATTTACCAAAAAATCTGGATATATCGCTGTTTTCGAGGTGGATATATCGTGCTTGTCGTAGGTGTGTCTGGTAAATAACTGATAATGATCGCCTTATGTTAGTGGCATGAAAATTGAAAATACATGCTGAACACTAAACTACAACAATGACAAATAAATTCAACTATGCTCATTCCTCTGCTCCGGTTCGTTTATACGCAGCTAACCAAGATAAATTTTTGGACGAAGAGAAAACCTGCTTCAAGAAAGAGACAGAAGCAAACTGGCATTTTGCAGGTATTATTGGAGAAAGTCCTTCCATGCGGAAAATATTTCGTCTGATCCAACTGGTTTCAGCCTCGGAAACTACCGTGTTGCTCCACGGGGAGACGGGTACCGGAAAGGAGCTGATCGCACGGGCTCTTCATAATAATTCGCTGAGAAAAGGAAAATCGATGATCAATGTGAATTGCGCTGCGTTACCGGCAAATCTCGTTGAAAGTGAGCTGTTTGGTCACGAACGGGGTTCCTTTACAGGGGCAATTGAAAGACGGATTGGTAAATTTGAACAGGCACACGAGGGAACCTTATTCCTGGATGAAATTGGGGAAATGCCTTTGGAATTGCAGGTGAAACTCCTCAGGGCTCTGCAGGAAAAGGAAATTGAGCGGGTTGGCGGGAAAGCGACTGTTAAGGTAGATGTGCGGATCATAGCTGCCACGAACCGTGATTTGGAAAGAGAAGTGGATGAAGGCCGGTTCAGAAGCGACCTTTACTACCGGCTGAATGTATTTCCGATTTCATTGCCGCCGCTTCGGCAGCGTAAAGAAGACATCTCTTTATTAGCATTCCATTTCATAACCAGGCTGGCAAAAAAAACGGGCAGAAAAATTGAAACGCTAAGTGACCGCGCGCTCCAGGAACTCATTGATTATGATTGGCCGGGTAATATTCGGCAAATGGAACACTTGATAGAACGTAGCATATTGCTGACACCGGGAACCACTATTAACCATATAGATTTACCGCCTTCCAGACCTAAGACTTTGTCCCCCGTTTCAGTAGCTGTGGCGTTGAAGACCATTGATGATAACGAAAGAGATCATATTCTCGCCATCATAAAATACTGCGAGGGCCGAACCTCGGGTACCGGCGGCGCGGCAGAAATATTGGGGGTTCCGAACAGCACTTTGTATTCCAAAATGAAACGCCTGGGAATTATAAAGAAGCATATCTGCATGTAGATGCTGTTATTTATTACCGGGATGCAATTTGGAAAGGGATTTTCTGTCTATACCCAGTTTCTTCATTTTAGAATTCAAGGTCGAGGCATTCACCTGTAATAATTCAGCAGCGCCGTTTCGGCCATATAATTTCCATTTGCAACTTTTAAGAGCCGCCAGAATATGCTCTCTTTCGTTCCCTTTTAAAGTTTTAATCATTTCTTTGGAAGCCGGTTGATTTGACTCGTGATAATTGGTTGCTTCCAAAAAACGCTTTTTTTCAGGTGCGGGCAGATCCGAGACATTTATAACCCCGCCTCTGGTCAGTAAGACGTTCCGGGCCACGAAATTCTCTAATTCCCGGACGTTCCCAGGCCAATCGTATTCCATCATGTCATTAATTACATGTTTGGCCAGGCCGGTAATTGTTTTGTTCTCTTTGCGGGCATATAAAAGTAGAAAATGATTGGCGAGAAGAGGAATATCTTCTTTACGTTCACGCAATGCAGGCAGCGTGACTGGAAAAGCGTTGATTCGATAATACAGATCCATCCGGAAATTACCATTTGCTATTTCTTCTTCCAGATTTCTGTTAGTCGCCGCGATAACGCGCACGTCGACCATTTTTTTCCGGCCGCCAATCGGTTCTATTTCCTTTTCCTGCAGGACCCGCAGGAGTTTAGCCTGAAGATTCGGCGGCAATTCGCCAATCTCATCCAGGAATAAGGTTCCCTCGTGTGCTTGTTCAAATTTCCCAATCCGTCTTTCAATTGCCCCTGTAAAAGAACCTTTTTCGTGACCGAAAAGCTCTGATTCGATCAGGTTCGCCGGAAGACCGGCACAATTAACGGTAATGAGCGGTTTATGCCTTCGGGCAGACAACTGGTGAGTACACCGTGCTATCTGTTCCTTGCCGGTGCCATTTTCGCCCAGGATCAGGACGGAAACATCAGATGGTGCAACAATGGAAACCTTTTCCAGTAAATTTTTTATCACTGTGCTTTCGCCAATAATTTGTCTGAAGTCAGTTGGTTTAATTATATTTTTCTTCTGAAATTCCGCATCGCCGGAAACACTCACTGAATCCTTTTTATGCCGATGAAGATACCAGGCAACCTCCAGTGTAACCAGTACGTCCTTCTTACGAAATGGTTTTAACAGGAAGCCGTAGGGTCGCGTCGCTTTTGCCTTGTCGAAGGTATTTTTATCTGAATTAGCAGACAGATAGACAAAAGCGATGTTTTGTTTCGTTAAGGCAATAGCCAGATCGATTCCGGTTAACCGGCCTTGTAAATAGATATCCAACAGTACCAGGTCCGGCAGTTCATGGTCGATAATGTCTAACGCTTCCTGTACCGAACTTGCAATCGGGGATATAGCATAGCCTGCATTTTTTAAAATGCATTTCAAATTGTTTGCCTCTACAAACTGGTCTTCCACAATCAGTATCCTCGTGTTCATTGGCTTACCTCCGAATTTTCTAAAATGCCCATTTTTCCGGGCAGGTGAAGGGGGAAATCTTGGTTGAAGATGAGGCTGATTTTCGTGCCGAAGTCATCGGTAAACGCTATTTGGCCATGTATCTCTTTGCACAGGCCCTTCATCAATTCAATCCCCAGCGTGTTGGCTTTCGGATGCTTATGAAAGTCGCCAATCCCGATACCATTGTCGGCCAGCAGCAAGCTAACTTGTTCGCCATGTTGATGCATGCTGATAGTGACAATACCCGGGCGCTTATCAGGAAAAGCATATTTCATGGAATTGGTGATGGCTTCGTTAATGATCAAAGCAAGAGGAACCGCCTTAGACACAGTGAGCAGGATCGGTTCTATTTCCAGGATAAAATGTACGTGTTTGGTTCCCTCAAAACTATCCCCAAGATGTTCCACAAATTCGGTAATATATCTATCCATCATGATGGTTCTTATATCTTCCGACTGGTAAAGTTTTTGGTGGATAAGGGACATCGCATAAATCCGGTGCTGACTGACCTCCACTGCAGCCAGTCCTTCGTCTTTCAAATGGGCTGCCTGCGACTCCAGCAGGCTCAGTATGGTATGGAGGTTGTTTTTTACACGATGATGAACTTCTTTTACCAGCAATTCCTTTTCTTTCACCAATTGTTCAAGCAATAGATTTTTTTGCGAAATTATAATATTACTTTTTTGCTTGCCCAGGTATTGCCTGTAGAGAAGGCACGTTATGACCAGAAGCACCAAAACGACACCGATAATTATTTTTTTTACGAGGATCGCTTGATTTAAATTGCGCTGTTCCAGTGCTGATTTTTGGTTGAGCAATTTAATTTTATCCTCTTTTTCTTTAGTCTCATATTGAACCTGTAATTGATTGATTTGCTTATCTTTAGTTGCGTTATAAATGGAGTTATAAACTTTATAGTACGTCAATAAGTGGCCAACTGCCGCTTTATAGTCATGCTGGGCGGTATCTAATTCAAACCACCTTATGGTATTTACGGAGATATTAATAGGAATACCCAGTCGATTTGTTAATGCGTTGTTTTTATTCAAATAAATAAGCTCACGAGCGTACTGTTTCGAACCGAAGAAATACTGAATAAGCACGGAATACATATCACTTAAAGTTTTATCCGGAATAGGATAATGACTAATCACGTCGAGCAAATGCTCACAATATGGTTTCGCGTTATTAAATTGCCTTAGCATAATGTAAGCCTTTACAAAACTGGTCGTAAACGCCAAATCAGTATTGACATCATTTTTTTGAGTAGGGAATCTATGCAAAGTATATTCAAGAGTATGCAGTCCTTCACGGGGGCGTTTAAGTAGTAATTCAGATTGACAAATATTGGATGTCAATAAATAGATTGTTTGAATGTCTTTATAAGCCATGGCGGTATTGAGTGCTGCGTCAAAAAATTTGATGGATTGATCAAATTCGTGCGTTTTATAATAAATAATGCCAATATGGTTGTTTATTTCACAAAGCTGCATTGAAGTATCCCGCAAACGCCTGGCGATTTCCAACGCCTTAAATTCGTAGCTTAATGCTTGGGGGTAACTGGACATGTCCAGGTAATCGGCGCCTATCTCATCATACACTCCTTGTAGCTGAATGTAGTTAATGGAATTGTACAATGCTAAAGAACGCATAAGGTGTTTTAGAGACAAAGCATCAGCGGTCTCTATATCGCCAAGTACTTTATATGCGTAGGCTTCCCGCTCAGTAGATCCGGCCGTGTTAAAAGCGCTGGCTGCCGCTGTGACCATAGCAATCTTTTTAGGTAATTCAATAGAATTTTGATAATTATAATAATCACTCAAAGCCAAATAAGCGCTGCCTAACAGATCTTTATACGGGCCATTTTTTAAAGTCTGGATAGCTTTTTCTGCTAATATTTTGCCTTGTACAGTTTGTCCTAATTCTTTTTGCAGATAGGACTCGGTTAAAATAATATGCCCGTAAATCGCTATAGAGTTTATTCGCTGATTGATCTTTTTGGCTTGTGCTATATACGCGGCCGCGCTATCGAGATCGCTTTTAAATTCACCTGGTTTAAAGATCTCAAACTCTGCCAATTTTAAAAATAAGCCAGCATTGGCCATATCGGAATTATTTCTGCCTAAAGCCTTTCGTAGCGAGTCGGCATCATGCCAATTTTGGGCAAAT
>Ga0302315_10002337_pt1 | contig 18036 bp, 15 predicted proteins | sample III_Palsa_N3_1_FD_200532 | JGI IMG/M metagenome (GOLD analysis project Ga0302315, IMG submission 200532) | Peat permafrost microbial communities from Stordalen Mire near Abisko, Sweden - III_Palsa_N3_1 | ecosystem: Environmental > Terrestrial > Soil > Palsa > Peat permafrost | place: Sweden... | reverse complement strand
CATGTCTGTACCGCCGCATGGGCATCTTTGCTATCGCATGACGCCACAGATCGCCGGTTCGCGATGGGTGCATTCGCATGTGATGACGATGGGCGATCTCACCGTGGGCGTGTACAGTGGCCAGTTCGGGTTCGTCTACGTGGAGCCTAAGGAGAATCCCGGGCACTACGATCAGGAGATCTTTCTCTCCACGCATGAGTGGGAACCCTTCTACATCGATATGGACGATGATGACAACCCCTCTGCCGTGGAGGAGTTCGGTGAAACCGATTGGGGTTCCACCATGGTCGAGATCGGCTACCGCATAGGTTCTATCAATGGCAAAGCGCTTGGCCACGGCGAACCGATTCGCGTCAAAGAAGGACAGCGCGTTCTGTTCCACATCCTCAACGCCAGTGCGACCGAAAATATTCAGCTTGCTCTTCCTGGTCACGAGTTTCTTGTCACCGCACTCGATGGAAACCCTGTACCGCGGCCTCGTAAAGTTCCTTCGTTTGATCTGGGCGCCGCCGAACGCGTCGACGCAATCGTCGAGATGAGCCGTCCCGGCGTGTGGATCCTTGGCTCGACCGACGACGATGTACGCGGCTCAGGTCTGGGTGTTTTGATCGAGTATGCTGGCCACAGCAGAAGTGCGATGAATACGCGCTCCACCGTTGTGCCGTGGGATTATGCACAGTTCGGTATAGAGGGAGCGCAGCCTCATGCCGACGTAACGCTGCCGATGGTCATCGCGCGCATCCCTGCGGCCGAAAACGGCATGGAGCAATGGACGATCAACGGCAGGAGTTATCGGTCGTCGGATTCATCGGATTCTCCTGTGGTTTTGCGCAAGGGCGTGCGCTACCGGTTCGCATTCCATAACACCAGCTCGGACGCGCATCCGCTGCATCTGCATCGCAGTTCGTTTGAGCTGACGCGCATTGACGGAAAAGTCACAAGCGGACTGCTGAAGGATGTTGTGCTCATCGGCGCTCACCAGCGGATGGAAGTCGATTGGACGCCCGAGCAGGAGGGCCTGATGCTCTTTCATTGTCATAACCAGTTCCACATGGATCGAGGCTTTCAGATGTTATTTGACGTGAGATAAGGCGACAGCTTTACTCATTGCAGCCGATGGTCAAACCCAGACCATGGCCACACCGGACATTGCGAAGACTCATACACTGTTCGTCGTCCCTTACGCTCATCTGCAAACGCAATATTCTCGGTAACCTTCTTTGCGATGCTCCTTAAGAGTTTCCGAACACGAACTACAGCATTCGATTAGCCACGACCTTTGCTGAATCCGCAAAGCTGTTGTGACTCTTTCCTATCTACTCATGCGACCGCGACCAGCCTAATCTCATATCAGCGGTGAGAACAAGCACCGCTGGAGGGAATGCATATGAGGCTGATTTTGGGATTTGTGCTCGCATTCGTGATCGGAGCGTTCTGCCGTCTTGCCAGGATTCCGTCCCCTGCGCCGAACGCTCTTGTCGGCTCGCTGCTCGTGGTAGCGATGAGCGTAGGTTACATCGCGGCAGAGCGAGCACTCGCGCGGCCAGTTCATTCTTCTCCTGAGTCTGCCCATGCAGTTCAGAATTCAATCAACGGAGCGAAGTCATGCAGGTAATCGAATTCAAAGAGTTTGGAAGTCCATCGAAACTTCATCTCGCGAAACGGCCGTTGCCACAGGCGGATGAGAACACCGCAGTCGTTCGCATCGAGGCCGCATCAGTCAACCCGAGCGACGTGAAGAATGTTTCCGGTCGCATGTCGCAAACGATCCTTCCCCGCGTTCCTGGACGCGATTTCTCGGGGATGGTGGAGGACGGTCCGAGAGAGTGGATCAATAAAGAGGTGTGGGGCACAGGTGGCGACGTTGGATTCACCAGAGACGGCTCGCATGCGGAGTATATCCATGTTCCCCTTGTGAGCCTGGTTCGTAAGCCCGAAAGGCTGTCGCACGAACAGGCCGCCTCGGTAGGGGTGAGGTTTGTGACCGCATGGTGTGGCCTGGTGGAGTATGCCCGGCTCGTTAAGGGAGAAACCGTAGCGGTGTTTGGAGCGACTGGCGGAGTGGGCGGTGCCGCGGTCCAGATCGCGAAGCAGCGTGGGGCGCGGGTCATAGCGATCAATCGTTCGACGCCTGCCGCCGATACTCTGGTCGCAAAACTTGCAGATCTAATGCTGGACGCCAACGACCCGGAGCTGCCTTTGGTTCTGCGGTCGCTCAATGCAGGTCGTGGTGCGGATGTAGTTCTGAATGCCGCTGGGGGTGCGATGTTCGAGATTGGACTTCGGTTATTGGGTCATCGCGGTCGGCAGGTAGAGATGACATCGCCCACCGAGCGCCGTGTGAGCCTTGACCTTGTGGACTTCTATCACAACGAGTCGCAACTGCTAGGCGTCGACACCCTCAAGAGGGACCTAACCGCCTCGGGACGCATTTTGGAAGAGCTGCGGTTGGGCTTCGATTCTGGGTTCTATCAGCCGCCGATTATCTCGAAGAGCATGCCCCTCGCTCAGGCTCGGCAGGCCTATGAACTGATGGCCAAAGGTGAGCGCGGATGTGTGGTACTAAGACCACACTGATTTGGTCGAGGTGAGGTTGCGCCCCATCAAGGAGAAAAGCAATGATATTCGACGAAGAACCTTTTGATCGCAACGATCCGTATGCTCGACAGCTTGACACCTTTCCTCGTTTGGCACCGGAGATGATGGCGCGCGTGATTGTGTACGGTTCGGAGGAATCGATCGCGAAAGGCAACTGGCTCTTCGAGCGCGGCGAGCGGAACGTGGATTTTTTTGTGGTACTTGAGGGGGAGCTGGAGGTTCTCAGCGTAAACCGTCACGGGCAGACCATCGTTTTGACGACGGTTACCAAGAGACAGTTCACAGGTGAACTTGATTTGCTCAATACTCGAGCTAATCTGGTGAATGGCCGTGCGAGGGTAGACAGTAAGGTGCTTCGTATTACCCGGGCGGATTTTCGCCGACTGATTGCGTGTGAGCCGGATATCAGCGAAGTGGTCATGAAAGCGTACGTTCTGCGCCGGGCCGGGCTGATTCAACACGGGCAGGGAGGCGTCGTCCTGATCGGTCCCATGCATGCTGGCGATACCCTCCGCATTCAGCGCTTCCTCGTACAGAATGGTTACCCTCATCACCTGATCGACACAGACCAGCAGGACCTGGAAAGTAATCCCTGGCTCGATCTGGCCAACGGGATTTTACCTGCCATTATTTTTCCGGACCGGACGATTATTCACTCCCCATCGAATGCTGCGCTTGCGGATTCTCTGGGTATAACGGAGAGTCTCGACCCAGACCTTGTGCATGACGTTGCAGTTATTGGTGCGGGACCAGCGGGTTTGGCTGCCGCGGTCTATGCAGCATCGGAGGGACTATCGACAGTCGTTATCGAGGGATCAGCACCGGGTGGTCAGGCGGGAACAAGCTCTAAGATAGAAAACTACCTGGGATTTCCAACCGGGATCTCGGGACAGCTACTGGCCAGTCGCGCTCAATTGCAGGCACAGAAATTCGGAGCGCGGCTGGCAGTGTCCAGGGCCGTCGCGTCTATAGACTGCAGTCAAAGACCATATCGCCTGCATCTGCAGGATCAACAGGTGGTGACCGCAATGACCATCGTGATCGCGACTGGTGCACGATACCGAAAGCTCAGCCTGCAGGACTCTTCGCGCTTTGAAAACCAGGGAATCTATTATGCGGCCACTGCCATGGAGGCGTCGCTTTGCACTAGTCAGGAAGTTGTTGTCGTCGGTGGAGGAAACTCCGCAGGGCAGGCCGCTGTCTTTCTTGCGCGCACGGTCTCCCATCTGCATCTGCTGGTTCGTGGAACTAATCTGGCGGCCACGATGTCCGACTATCTGATCCAGAGAATTACCTCTTCTCCCAGGATTACCGTGCATCTGCAGACGGAGATTACTGCGCTGGATGGCGACCCCTACCTTCGCTGGGTACATTGGACGGACCGGGCAACCGGGCGAACTGAGGCACACCAGATCTGCAGTGTCTTCGCGATGACGGGCGCCGAGCCGAACACAGAGTGGCTCGGTGGGTGTCTGGAGCTCGATGACAGAGGCTTTATCCGTACCGGAATAGACGCGTCGAGTGGAAAGCAAAAATCCGCATATGCCACCGCTCTTCCGGGCATCTTTGCGGTCGGAGATGTACGCTCCAGGTCTGTGAAGCGCGTGGCTTCGGCTGTCGGAGAAGGCTCCGTTGTGGTCGCCGCCATTCATGAATACATCGCCTCCTGCGGCAACGATGGACTGGAACAGAATATGAAGAGCTCAGCCGATGCTCCGCTGAACGTACAACGGCCTCCGGCTGCTACTGGTGCGCGGGTGCTAATGATCGCCCTCGCCATTCTGCTGAGCATCGGTCACGTGTTCGCTCAGACTCCCGATCCCCAGCCACCCAGGTATGTGAGTGATCCCGCTCGCCCTCCATTGAACCCGTTTCCCGCTGAGCAGGACTGGAGTTTTCTGTCACATCCTGCGCTGCATCCGGACTTCTTCGATCCCGCGAAATACATTCATCTGGGCGGTAGTCCACAAAGGTATATCTCTTTCGGGCTGGAGTACCGCACGGAGTATGAATACTACGACAACTGGATGTTCGGCAGCGGACCTCAGGATCGCAACGGCTACGTCCTCAGCCGCGTGATGCCACATTTCGATCTGCATGCCGGGCCGGATTTCCGACTGTTCTCGGAGTTCCAGTTCGACTATGTGGCGGGGAGAGTGGGTGGTCCGAGGCCGGGAGTGGATGAGGATCCTGGAGACGTCCACCAGACATTTCTTGAGATAGGTCCACACGTGGGTCGTGAACATGGCAGTAGTCTCCGGTTGGGCCGCCAGGAGGTTGTGCTTGGATCGGGACGCCTCTTCGACAACAACGAAGGCCCAAATGTAAAGCTCAGCTTTGACGGAGTACGCTGGATTACGGAAACCTCGCGTCTCCGCTGGGATCTGTTCGCGTTGAAGCCGGTAGAGGATAAACACGATTTCTTCGACGATGCCCCCAATTCCCAACAAACGACCTGGGGTAGCTATCTCACCCTTCCGGCGCCGATATTGTCGCGAGGAATGGCCGATCTGTATTACCTCGGGCTTGCGACGAAAGACGCATCGTACAACCGCGGCTCCGCGACCGAACTTCGTCATACTGTGGGCACAAGAGCCTTCCGGCCACCAGCAAAGGGCCTCGATTACAACTGGGAAGCCAACTATCAGTGGGGATCGTTTGGCCGCGATTCGATTGCTGCGTGGAGCGTTTCCACGGAGACGGGATACACGTTCGATCAGGCTCGATTTCGTCCTCGCCCAACACTGCGGGCCGATGTGTACAGCGGTGACGGAAACGCCACGGGAAACAAACTCGGCACGTTTAACTCGTATTTCCCTCGCGGCGCTTACTTTACACCCAAACTCAGTCCGTTCCTTGGTCCGCAAAATCTGATAGACCTTCATCCCATGATGCAGTTTCAGCTACGCGGGAATATAACCGGAGAGGTTTCATGGGATTGGTATTGGCGGGAATCGGGCCATGACGGCGTATATGCTTTTGGCAGCGGCATACTGATGGAGCCCGCCACGACTTCCAGTGCAAGATATCTGGGAGACCAGGGTGACATGGAGATTCGCTGGTCGCCCGCGCCGCATTTCATCGCTGCCTTCAATCTTGCGGAATTTCAGCCCGGCGGCTTTTTTGACCATGTCGCGAATAACCATCCTCCGATCGCGGCGAATGCCGGTCTTACCTTCAGGTTCTGACTCGTTCGACTTTGTCGAATTCCGACTCGCAAGTCGAAGCTCCCTGCCTGTATCGCTAAAATAAAACGACAAGCTGGGTTAGAAAGGAAGGAACCATGGCGGACGAAGTAGCCGAACTTAAGTTGTTCGTCGAAATCGTGCGGGCTGGAAACCTTTCCGCCGCGGCGCGGGCGCTCAATTCCTCACCGGCAGCCATGAGCCGTGGCCTGACCGCTCTCGAATCTCGTCTCGGCGTGCGGCTGGTCACTCGAACCTCCAGATCGTTCGAATTAACCGAAGAGGGACAGTTGTTCTACGAGCGGTGCGTACGCATCGTCGCGGACATTGCCGATGCAGAGGCCGAGGCTTCATCAAAAGGGGCGTCCATCAAGGGAATGCTTCGGCTCGGCGCGCCGATGGAGCTTGGCAGACGGTTGATCGCTCCGCTGATCACAGAGTTTAAGGGAAAGTTTCCGGATGTTCAGGTTCACCTTGTGCTGTCCGATTCCGGTCTGGACGTGATCGATGATGGACTCGATGTGGCCCTTCGAGTCGGACTCCCGTCGGACTCGAGTGTGATCGCCAGAAAGGTTCTGACGGCAAAGCGTATCACCTGCGCTTCGCCGGCTTATTTCAAAGAGCACGGCACTCCAGCGAAACCTGGCGATCTATTGCAGCACGATTGCATCCGGCTGGTGCGCGGCAGGCGTGTGATGGATGCGTGGGTCTTTCAGGAGCAGGGGAAGCGCTTCGAGGTCGTTGTAAACGGAACGCTCACAACGACGAGCGGAGAAGTGGTTCACGATTGGGTGCGCGCAGGCAAAGGCATCGCTCTGAAAGCTGACTGGGATCTGCAGGCCGAACTCCGCGAAGGATCGATCGTGCCTTGCCTCAGCGATTACTGGTGCGATGAAATAGACCTCTTCGCAATCTGCGCGAACCGCCGTCATCTCTCACCCCGTATTCGCGCATTCCTCAAATTCATCGTTGCCAGACTACCTGAAGCCGTTACCGCAACTGATCATGCGCTGAAAAAACTCCGCGCACGCTAACCGCGGAAACCAGACATTTCGGAAGAAGCAAATCCTCAGCTATGAGGTATGTCTGCAGCCTCGTGCAAGCTCTTTGCCCCGGTGAATGCCAGGTTGGCGATGATGCACCCGATCGGCTTTGTCAGTAACGCAAAGCTGCTGTGTGATCAAAGCAGCTTCTCGGACACTGATGACAACTCTAATGTAGTGAGTAGGAGATGAGAGCGCAGGCTGACTTAGATAAGTCGCACGATAACGCGGGCTCTTCAAACTTCAACTTGGGTAGAGATAACTCAATAAAGGAGACTCAATAGATATGGAACGATATACCTTAATCGCAGCTCGCATCCTCATTTCAATCATTTTCCTTCTGAACGGCCTCGACATCATCGGCCAGACCCTTGCAGTACACGAGATGGCCTCGCACGGTGTTCCCGCCAGCTTTGTTCCTGCACTGATTGTGGGAGCACGTGCTCTGCAACTTATCGCGGGTACTTGCCTGGTGCTGGGAATCTATCCCCGTATATCAGCCATTGCCTTGCTGCTGTTCCTGATACCAGCAACCCTCATGGCACATGCATTCTGGCAGGTGTCGGGCACGTCACTTTACATGGTTCAGCTGATCAATTTCTTTAAGAATGTGTGCATGGCTGGCGGACTGGTTTTTATCGCAGCCGCAAAAGATCAACCTGTTCTGCTTCCACGCTCGACGCAGTTGAGCCATTTGCATTCGGCTCTCCTGAACTAGTCGGGCATGAGGTCTCAATTTGCGGGTTGCTTTTGCTTCACTCGGAATGTTTTTTACCCGACCGATATGTCCACGTTTCCAACCGAATACGACGGCGTCGGAGAACTCGGATAACTAATGTAAAGAATTGAAAGGAGCACCTGTTATGGGGACCACTGCAGTAGCAGCACCTACGACACGGACGAAGGAAGTAATCGAGATCACAGAAGTCGGAGTTTCAGCCATCGCGCAGGAACTGAGACGGCTGTTAGCGGATGTTTTCGCAGTTTATCTGAAGACGAAGAACTTCCACTGGCACATGCGGGGCTCGCATTTCCGCGACTACCATCTACTGCTCGACGAGCAGGCGACACAGATCTTTGCCATGAGCGATGTCATCGCGGAGCGCTCACGCAAACTCGGCGCAACGACGTTGCACTCGATCGGTGACATCGCGAGATACCAGCGGATTGAGGACAACAACGAGACCACGGTCGCGCCAGAGGCGATGCTCGCCGAACTGCTCAACGATAATCGATTGCTGACCTCCAATATGCGCTCGGCTCATGAGCTTTTCGCCAGAGAGAACGATGTTGCTACGACCAGCCTCATCGAGAACTGGATCGACGAAACTGAAGGTCGAACCTGGTTTCTCGCGGAGATCTGCTCGGATGAACTCCAGCGCATTGCTCCAAAGTGTGTTGTCTCGTGAGGAATGCTACTCCCTCGCGGCTCTTTATCCAGAGGAATCAATCTTCGGCAGCCGAGCAATTATGGGGCGACAGGGCTTTGGTCGAGGCGGATACAAGTACTTCAACTACCCACTCCCGCCGCTCATTAGCGCTGGTACCCGCTCAAATGCAAAGCCTCGTTAACCGGTAGACAAATTGACCCCAGCAAATGTGCGTGGGGAAGTCTCCACACTTGCTGGGGTCGGACCGCTGAAAGCGAAGTATGCTTTCCCTCTCTTCGGCCCGATACTGCGAGGCTTGATTAAGCTTAGCTGGCTCTCCTGGTCAGCGACTTCACGGCCGTGACCAGATCGATCGTCCCTTTGACGTGTTCGGTGCCGGGCACTCCAAAGTCGATCCACCTGGAGTTAAAGCTGTCGGTCATCTCGATGTAGGCGCCGGAGCGGTCCGCTGGCATACCGTGCTGTGCCAGGGTATCGACCCACGTCTCTCGCGGAACCGCAACGCCGATGACCGGTCGGTCGAGAGCCTTTTCCAGAGCCGCTGCCACATCATTCGGAGAGTAGTAAGTCGGGCCCGAGATCTCAATAAATCGGTTCCCCTGCCAGATCTGGAGCAGGGTCTCCGCGCCGATCCGGCCAATGTCTTCTGCGGCAACCAGAGGAATAGGGTCTTCCAGATCGCCCGCTAGAGGAACCGAAACATAACCGTTCACATCGGTGCGCATGTGGGAGACAAACTCTGCGCAGTAACGCGCATCGTCGGCAAGCACAAGCGAGCCTGGCCGCAAATGTGTCTCCACGCAATGGAGAATGTCTGCATACAGGCTCTTGGCCCCGTCGAGCAACAAAAGATCGAATGTCTCGGGAAGATCAATGGCCAGCGTCTCCAGCGCGTCCCCCTCGCGAATCTCAACAAGATCAATGAGATCTGCGATGAGAGGGGAATTGAGCGTGTTCGTTGCCATATGCGCACCTTCTCGCAAACCGGCTTAAACCGGTCCGCGGATGAAATGTGCGTTGGTTGACGGTAACGCTTACGGCAGCACGCAGAACGCCTGCTACAAAATTTATATTCTCCGCGACGGCGCGCCCTGTCAAGGGAACTTTCCGAAAACCCCGTCCCCGGAAACGGATGAGGGCGTACCCGCGATCCGATTAGCATAAGAGGCAAGCAGGTTGCTGTCGACAGTCTCAGTTGCCGCTGATCTTCTTACGCGTCCGGTCAGGTCAAATTCCCGTCCGTGTCGGATATCCGTCACGCGTCCGTCAGCAAGTAAGTGAGATCGGTGCAGAGCCGCGGAGCGCTCGCGTAACGCCAGGAAGGATTTAGCTTCCGCGGCGGACTGTGGAATAGGGCCGTTAACATTTGGCATCGCGGTTGCACTCAAATATTCCGCATGCGATTCATCGTCCACATAGCCAACGCGATGAGCGGGGAACTGGCAGTGGTCCTCAGTCAGGTAAATAAAGTTTGAGCACCTGGGACGTGATGCGTTTGATATCGCGACCCTATGTATTGATTAACAAATCAGGAGGCAACTTGGACAGCTATCGGGGCATGAATCGGGAGGCGCTCGACCGCGCCTACAACAACGTCGCCGCAGTGCCGGATGTAGCAGAAACGATGGCCGACTTCGGCCGTCGCAGCGCTGCGATCTACAAGCGTGTCGGTATCAGGCGCGACCTGGCCTATGGTGAGGCCGCGAGCCAGCGAATAGACTGGATCCCCGGCTCTCGCGTCGGTGCGCCGACTCTTGCATACATTCACGGGGGTTATTGGCAGAGCCTATCCAAGGAGAAGTTTGCCCATATTGCCGCCGGTCCACTTGCGCACGGCTTCAACGTAGCGCTTATCGAATATACGCTCGCACCCAAGGCACGCATTGGCGCTATCGTTAGCCAGATCGGTCAGGCGATCGATTTCATGGTGGCCCATTTCGAGGAATGGGGAGCCGATCCCACGCGTCTCTGCCTTGCGGGCCATTCCGCTGGCGGCCATCTCGCAGCCTGGCATCGGACTCATCCGGCGGTCTCACTCGTGCTCTGCATGAGCGGGCTGTACGATCTCGAGCCGATCCGGCTCTCCTATTTGAACGAGAAGCTCGATCTTACCCCGGCCGAGGTCGCGGCCTATAGCCCTGAAATACACATCGGCGCTGGCGCGCGAACCCTGTTGACCGTTGGAAGTGCTGAACTTCCCGAATTGAGGCGCCAAACCGCCGATTACGCCTCTTCTCTACGGGCAAGCGGCGAGTTGGTGGAGGAGATTTCGGCGCCTGGTTGCAACCACTTTACGATAACGGAAATGGTGGCCCTGTCTGACGGCGCGGCGCTCGACGCTGTGGTCCGGGTATTTTCTTAAGGCGCCCTCATCAGGGTGAGAAGAATTCGTCCTGTTTCGTCCCTATGAGGACCACTGGTTTGTAAGGCTTCACGAAAGCGATGGCCAGAGCTCTCATTCGGCACCAGCTCTGCGTATTTTCAGAATTACTCCTGGGAAACGCGCTTCTCGGTAGCGACCGGATTGGTCAACAGAAGATGGCCTCCTCTTATGATCGTGCGGGCCGCAGCATTGCAAACCCCAGACGTATCATCGCAAACCAGCTTCTCGGCTTCAAAACATCCAGGCCAACTAAAAATCTCGAAGCCCGCACCAGCTCCTGCGCGGGGAAGCCGGGAGGGAGTTTCGCCAAAATCTTCGCTGCCTGATCTCGATTACCCGCTGCTTTTTTGCGGTTGGCTCGCTCTAATAGTGACGGCAGCTCTTTGAGAGTTGGATCTGGGCAGTACGCTGGCGTCCCAGGCTCATAGCGCCAGGACTCGGAGAGCGGGCCTGCATCAAGACCATCGAAGCCCATGTTATCCAGTAGAGCGATCACAAACCGCTTTGCCGTGGTGTCAGCCCCTGATACCGGAAGCGCAATCCTGCTCTTCGAACCTTTCGGACGACCTCCGTGGACGAGGCTGTCCGACATGATGTTGTTGAACGCTTTGATGACGGGACGCCCGAGTATGCTGGAGGTCCACTCACTCTCCGTCATCTCTGCTCCGATCCCATCGATCAAACCGTCGCGAAGCGGATAGTAATTGCCGGTATCGAGGATCGGCGATCCTGCAGGCAGCTCACGAAGCAGATCCTTCGGAAGCGAACGTACAGCTTTCATGGGAATCGTGACGACGAGCAGATCTACCCCTTTCACAACCGCCGAAATGGCGACAGGAGTAGCACCGGTCGCCTCTGCGACCCTGGAAAGAGTCTCCGGACCACGCGAGTTTGCGATCAGCACCGTGTGCTGAAGTTTGCAGAAGTGCCCGGCAAGCGCCGATCCGATGTTGCCCGCTCCTATGATTCCTATCTTCATGTCTTCTCCGGTGTGGGACTGATGGTAGTGGTGACACATGGCGCGCACCATACTACAACGTACGTTTCCTTAGATTGGGAAACGTGCGTTGTAGATTCACAAAAAATTGGCTATCCTGCAGAGGGAGTGGAGGCATCGATGAAGAAGGCGGCGAAGCACACATCCAAAGCGGCCATGATCGCCGAGAAGGACCGCGCAATCGTGCTTGCTGCCCATGAACATTTTCTGCGGGACGGCTTCGCAGGGGCATCCATGGATGGAATCGCGAAGTCTGCAGGCGTTTCCGTAAAGACGATCTACAGTCATTTTGAAAACAAGAACGAACTCTTCAGCAAGGTGATGATTGCTGCCTGCACCGACCACCTTCTTTCCGGAGAACTTCCATCGGATGAAATGCTTTCAGAGCGATTTGCCTGGTTTCGTGAGGCGACACAGCGCGGGCTCATGGAAGCCGGCCGGGAATATCTTCGCCACCTGCTCTCAGCGGAGCAACTGGCCCTCTACCGCGTCGTGACACGGGATGCCGATCGTTTCCCGGAGCTGGGTCGACAATATCAAAAGAATTTCGCTCGGGGAAGGACAGGCATCCTGATCGCCTATCTCAAAAGTGTTGCTCGAGCGAAAGCCTGGACGAAGCGAAATACCACACAGGACGCCGCTCTTTATGAAGCCTTGCTGCGCGCTGGCATCTACGAAGAAGCCCTCCATGGTCTCCTGACCGTGAACTCAGACGTGGTTGAGAAGCATGCACTTGCGTCATCCAAAACGATGTGGAAGCTGCTCACAAGAGACTGCGGATAGCTACTGGGAAATAGGATGAGCAGATCTTTCGACGCAGAGAGAGACCAGTCCCATGAAACTCGTCGCAGCACCTCATTGCGGAAGTTCCACGAAGACGGTCCAGAGTCGAGATGACGATCGGTATCGACCTATCGCTCATTTTTGGGTACGTTTCCCTGAGATTCGCGTCCAATGGAGAGTGTTCATGGCCAGTGTCAAATCAACCGATCCAGGCCGGAGGCTCTCTCAATGAGGTGAGCGGTGGAGAGAGCCAACTCTTATGTTTTTTCAAGGCTATACCTATGATGCTCGCACGTCTGGCAATGGCTCTGCTCTTCGTTGTCGTAGCCTCGCCTGCCCAGATCATCACCGTCTCTCCCCACGGCCCGATCAGAACCCTGACAGAAGCCCGTGATGCAGCCCGCGCACAGCGTCGCTCCGGCATCACGGGCCCCATCACCATTACGATTCGCGCGGGAACCTATTTTCTTCCCAAGACACTTGTCCTTGGCCCGGAGGACAGCGACACCATTTGGGAGGCACCTCACGGCGAGCACCCTGTCGTTAGCGGTGGCCGGATCATCTCCGGCTGGACCAGGACCTCCGGTGCGGCCTGGACGGCGGACGCTCCCGGTCCTTACTTCCATCAACTATTTGTCAACGGCAGGCGCGCTGCTCGCACACGAACCCCAAAAAATGGTTTCTTTCACTTTCAGGGAAGCGGCGCCCCCGGCAAACCGCTTCAGTTGCATTTTCGCGGAAACGACATCCAGCAGGAGTGGGCAAACCAACCAGACGTGGAAGTCGTAGGCTTCATGGCCTGGAGTGATTTCCGCGCTCCCATCACGGGAGTCGATCGGCGGGCCCATCTGGTCGAACTCGGTCCCACCCAGACTTCTGCCGACGAAGAAAATGCTCGCTATTTCGTTGAGAACGTACCCAGCGCCCTCCACGTTCCAGGCGAGTGGTATCTTGACCGGTCCACGCAAAAAGTCTCCTATATTCCCCTTCCTGGCGAGAACATGGAGCAGGCCCAGGTAGTTGCGGCGGGACTGGAGCGGCTGGTCCTTGTGCAGGGGAAGCCGGAAGCAGGGGAGCTTGTACGCAATGTCGTCTTCCGTGGCCTGACGTTCGAGCACGCGGACTGGAATGTGGGACCGCAAGGTTACTTTGACCTCCAGGCCGCCGTCCCTGCGTCCTCCGCGGTGGAGGCCGTTGGAGCGGTCAACTTCCTCGTGGAACGATGTACATTCGCTCACTCTGGTGGATATGCGCTTGAACTAGGGCGGGGTTCGCAACACAACCAGGTGCTGGCAAATGAGTTCTACGATCTGGGAGCGGGTGGAATCAAAGTAGGAGAACCAGATCTAAGGGAGAATCGCGCGGAACGGAACTATGACAATGTGATTGCCGACAACCAAATCCACGATCTGGGCCTTGTGTATGCGGCCGGTGTCGGGATCTGGGTATTGCAGAGCGGACGCAATCAGATCCTTCATAACCATGTGCACGATCTTTACTACACCGCCATCTCTGTAGGGTGGACCTGGGGATACGGGAGAAATCAATCCCGCGGCAATCTGATCGCGTTCAACGATCTCCACTCGATCGGAAAGAACATGCTCAGCGACATGGGCGGAATCTATACCCTTGGCGTGCAACCTGGGACTGTCATTCAAAATAACCTGATCCACGATGTCTCGTCGTACACCTACGGAGGGTGGGGAATCTATCTGGACGAAGGGTCAAGCAATATTCTGGCCGAGGACAACATCGTTTACGACTGCAGGAGCGCGGGCTTTCACCAGCACTATGGCCATGAGAATCTCCTGCGCAACAATATCTTCGCGTTCAATCACGAACACGAGCTGATGCGCACACGGTCCGAACAGCACGTCTCATTCACCCTGGAAAACAACATCGTCTACTTCGACCAGGGCGATCTCCTCGGAGCGAACTGGGCGGATGGGACCTTTATTATGCGAGCGAATCTGTACTACGACGCGCGCGGCAACGATGTCTATTTTCTGGACAAGCCCTTCGCCGCCTGGCAGGCCACCGGCCAGGACCAGGGTTCCCGCATTGCAGATCCTCTCTTCGTCAATGCACGAAAATTCGACTTTCGCCTGCAACCGAAATCGCCCGCGCTGCAGTTGGGCTTCCATCCGATCGACATGACGACAGTCGGTCCCAGAGGGCCTGCAGGTGCAGACACGTGGTAAATGCCGGGCTCATGCAATCGTGCCGGGTTGATATGGCTTGAGGTCGAAGTGACACAAAAAAGCCGCCTCCGAAGAGGCGGCTTAAGCTGCGTTGGTTTCTTCTCTACGAGTGGAGAAGCTCGCGATGGCTGCGCCTGCCAGGTGAGAACTATTCAGGAGCGCTTCTGCGAACAAGGACTAGTTACGGGTGGAGTCCGCCGACATGCGGCGACGAACTATGCCTGCAAGACCGAGCACTCCGCTCCCCAGCAACACGAGAGTGGAAGGTTCAGGAACAGGGGTAGCAATGGCCGAGGCGGAGAACGATGTGGACGTCTGACCGTTTACTTCCTGAGAAGTAAACGTGAAATTGCCTGGACTCGACGTATAGTCCACCACACCCGTTGCCGTAAAGAAGCCATCGCCTGTGACATCCAGGCACACGCCTACGGTGCATCCTGTCACGCCACTGACAAGGTTGGCATCATAGTCGGTCATATGAAAAGCGAAGGTCTCGCCATTCTCCGTAGTGGTGAAGAGCTGGACCGGGGAGATCGCGGGGGGAACCATATTTTCTCCCTGCGAATAGGGAAGTGGCCCGGTAAGAAAGTCGATCGGGTTGTTGTCTGTCAGATATATGCCGAAGGTACCTGTATTTGCTCCAGGTCCTCCTGCAACCGCTCCACTGAGGAACGTGATGGTTGAACTGGTGAAAGAATCGTTGCCGTCTGCCGAAATAGTGCCGGAGATGGAATCGGCATGGAGGGCGATGGGTGCGCCAAAAGCGGCAACCAGGGCGAGGATAGAAAGCGACTTAAACATGTTGTACCTCCGGGGGAGCATGATGCGGAATCTATCAACCGCATTGCACCCCTTGGACGCACGTGCAGGGCCAAACATCGCCCCACCCTCCCAAGTCACGCTGTACTCATATTTCAAGTGGTTAGCAGGGGAAAAAAATGAAGATTCAATCAGTCTTCATGGGGAACATGCAAATCAGTGCGCTTGAATGCTGACTTCTAAGGAAACTTTTACTCCTTCCGAAGCGGCGCAATGAGGAGTCGTTTTCATCGCGCCGCTGTCGTTTCGGCCGCAAAGTGTAAAAAATGTCTCCACGAAACAGCTGATGGCCCTTGACTTACCAGGTTGCAGGTCAGTCAGGTCTACCACTGAAGCAGGAGGAGTTCGGAGCAGAAGGCTGGGCCCATGGCGCCGATCATGCTGTAGCAGCCAGGACTGCCCGGGCGGTTCAGCAGATAATCCTGCATGACCGTAAGAACCGAGGCGGAGGAGAGATTGCCGCGCTGACGGAGGCTGTTCCAGGAAGCGGACAGAGCGTGGGGCGGAAGGTTAAGGCTGCTCTCCATAGCTTTGAGAACCTTAGGTCCTCCGCTATGAAAGATGAAACTGCAAATCTGCCCCATACTCAGGTCGTTGTCAGCGAGGAAGCCCTCCACGGTGCCACGAAGTTCCGTGTTGACAAGCTCGGGAACGTCGGCGGAGAGGACGATGTTGAAGCCGCTCTGATTAATGTTCCATCCCATCAGGTGTTCCGTGTCGGGGTAGAACGTGGAGCGGGTAGCAAGGACGCGCGGGCAGGGATCTTCAACGCTTGTGGGCTTGTCGGCGAGCGGCGTTTCCTCCCCGGCGATGACGACGGCGGCGGCACCGTCTCCAAAAAGCCCGCATGCGACAAGATTAGCCATGGAATAGTCGTTCTCCTGCCATGTGAGCGAGCAGAGTTCGACAGAGAGCAGAAGCGCGTACTGATTGGGGAAGGCGCGGACGTAGTCTGCTGCGCGGGCAATTCCAGCGGCTCCGGCAACGCAGCCCAGCCCGAAGATTGGGGTGCGCTTAACATTGTGGGGGAACCCCATCAAATTGACGAGGCGGGCGTCGATACTCGGGCAGGCGATGCCGGTGACCGAGGTAAAGAAGATGGCAGAGATGTCCGACGGAGCGAGTCCGACGTGATCGAGTGCTTTCTGAATAGCCTCCTGACCAAGTTCGAGTGCTCCCTTGATCCAGGCGTCGTTGGTCGGGCCGAAGCCGGAGAGTGTTCCCAGGGTGTCAAGGGGGAACATGATGTGGCGGAAGTCTACTCCACAATTGGAGTGGAGGCGGTTCATGATGGCAGGAATCTCAAGTTTGTCCTGCATCCGCTCTTTTAAAGCTTCCGTGATAACTGCCTGGGGATAACGATGGGGAGGAAATGCTGTGCCTACAGATGCAATGCGCATAGAATCGGGAACCTCTACAGAAGTTGGGGTGGTTACGTTGCTGACGAGTGATCAGCAGCTTGTGATATTTAGCAGGAGTCTGACAAACCTGTGACGAGGGGCTGGAGAAGACTGCATCCAGCACACAGGTGGAAGCCGGTTGGCGATATGTCAAGTATAAAACAATTAGAAGGTTGCCTAGGCCCCACAGAATTTTGGCCGCTGGAGCGCCCTAACCCCTGCAGTTGACGCTGTTTTGGCCTGCAAAATGCTGCACGGCAGTGACGGCTGTCGGCATGGAATGGTTGTCTGGGGCAGCCGTATCGTGCTGCAAAGAAGCGACTTTCAAGGCAAACTGCTGCCTCAGGGAAGTTGCAATAATCTTCTCAGGATTTATGAAATTATTTTGAATTTGAAACAGGTGCACGGGGAGATTTACTCGTGTCTCTCTATATATTGTTCATTCAATGGCGTCCCCGATGGGATTCGAACCCATGTTATCGCCGTGAAAGGGCGGTGTCCTGGGCCGGGCTAGACGACAGGGACGCATCAATGACGGCCCGAACGGCGCCCTCACCGTCTCCAACGTTAACAATATAGTCATCCCATGTCAAAAGATGTCCGGCACATGCCGTCCTCACGGCATACTGATAGTGAACCCATCGCACCACGATCCTCACTATGCCCTCGACCGCTCGCAGCTTCAGGTACCTCGACGCACTGACCACTGCGTTTGTCGTGATTCTGCTTGTCTCCAACCTCATCGCGCAGAAGGTCTGCATGATCGGTCCGTTCGGCGTGGGAGGCTGGTCGATCGGTCCCTTCGCGGTCAGCGGCGCTGTGCTCCTGTTCCCGATCACCTATATCTTCGGAGACGTCTTCACCGAGGTCTATGGTTTTGCCGCCTCGCGCCGCGCCATCTGGATGGGCTTCTTCGGAACCGCGCTCCTTTATTTCATCGGAGCCATCGTGATCGCGCTCCCCTCGGCACCGGGCTGGCATAACCAGCAGGCCTTCGCTACGGTCTTCGGCTTTATCCCGCGAATCCTTGTCGCCAGCCTCATCGCCTTCTGGGCCGGCGAGTTCGCCAACTCCTACACGATGGCGCGACTCAAACTGGTTACCAACGGCCGCAGACTCTGGACCCGCACCATCGGTTCCACCGTCGTCGGCCAGGCTGTGGACACCATTCTCGTCATCACCCTAACGTTTGGAGGAATCTATCCTGTTCGCATCCTCCTTAATATCATCGTCACC
>Ga0302315_10002336_pt1 | contig 18036 bp, 10 predicted proteins | sample III_Palsa_N3_1_FD_200532 | JGI IMG/M metagenome (GOLD analysis project Ga0302315, IMG submission 200532) | Peat permafrost microbial communities from Stordalen Mire near Abisko, Sweden - III_Palsa_N3_1 | ecosystem: Environmental > Terrestrial > Soil > Palsa > Peat permafrost | place: Sweden... | reverse complement strand
TTTCCAGGCTCGTGCTTGCTCGGCTAACATTTTATCAAAACCTTTAGTGCTTACTTCATTCAATACTTTTGTACAGGCCGCTAGTAAATCTTCGGGTTTGTAATTTTGTGAGGATACGTTTACCGCGTATTTATATATCGTTATACTTTCACCCTGATTGGCATTTATATTAACAATAGTTGATGTGTATTTCTCTTTTGCTGTACCTATATATTGAACATCTGCAGGTTTACCATTTTGATAAACAATAGTATAAACTCCGGTGCAAACCTCGTATAATGTTTTTTTAGTTCTCAGGGTTAAGTAAGCTTGGTTATTATCAGCGTTGCTATTTACTGCATCCCAAAACTTTTCATCGTAATTAGAATCCTTGTTGGCTATGTCGCCATCTATATAAGAATTAATAGTTATTGCTCCGCTAAAATTTACCGGGGTTATTGTATATTCAATAGCGCCGGCTTCTTCATCAACAATACTGCAAAGTCGCTTGGCGCTTACCTTTATTTGTTTGCCGCTTTTCAGTTCGGCGGTAAAGGTGCGTTGCAAATAACCTTTGCGCATATTTAGTACTCTTTTAAAATCGAGCACTTTACACGTTGCCAGGTCAAGTTGTTCGTTTTCAATGTTTATATCGATGCCAATCCAGTTGGCTGCATTTAATACTTTGGCGAAATTTTCCGGGTAACCGTTTTTCCACCAGCCAACCCTTGTTTTATCTGGATAATAAACGCCTGCTATATAATTCCCCTGTAAGGTTTTTCCAGAGTACGCTTCTTCAAAATTAGCACGTTGCCCCATGTGGCCATTGCCAATGCTAAACAGGCTCTCTGATATTTCATTAAGTTTTGGATCGAAACCCTCTTCTATTATCTGCCATTCATCTGCCTTAATGTAGTTCTTCATCTGCTAAAATATTCCCTCGCTGCGAGTAATGGTTATTGTTTTAGTTTGATTTTAATCGTGCTTATTTCTTTAATTCAAGCACCAAAGTTGTTTTACCCGGTATTGTTATTGATCCAATGTTACTTATACTTTCGTGCGTAATAACATTTGTTGCCCCGGTAAATCCGGCTGTGCGTTCATTAAACCTATCTGTTGACAGGCTTTGTTCTTTTGTTTCGCCGTTATAAATTATCATGATCGTTTTGGCTGCATCGTACCTAAAGTAAACATATATACCTTTTTCAGGTATATATTGCATTAGCTTACCTGTTTGCAAAGCGGGTGTTTGTTTTCTATAATTGGCAAGGGTACGCACATAATTAAATGCCACTTTTTCCGAATCTGTACGACCTTCATTCGTAAATTTATCCGCCTTGTCGCCTGCCCATCCTCCCGGGAAATCGCTTCGCACCAAACCATCAGGATTGTCGTTGCCTTTCATAAGGATCTCATCGCCATAATACATTTGCGGTATACCGCGAGTGTTTAAAAGTAGCGCCATTCCTGCTTTATATTTATTGAAATCCTCGCCTACCACTGAGTAGAAACGACTCATATCATGATTATCTAAAAACACAACGTTGCGGTTTGGGTCCTGATATAAAAAGTCCTGAGCCAATACCAGGTATAATCTGTTAACACCATCAGTCCAGCCCTCTTTGCCATTAAGCGCTTCGGCCAACGCATCTTTTACCTGCGAATCAACCACGCCCGGCAACTCTGTATCAAAACCACGATTAACTGTATTTCCTTGTGTAAAAAAGGCCTGATTTGCAACTGACCATACCAGCGTTTCGCCATAAATAGATAAATGCGGGAACTCTGCCTTAACTTTTCTTGCCCAATCGGCCATGTATTCGGCATCATTATAAGGGTAGGTATCCAAACGGAAACCATCAACCCCGGCATATTCCACCCACCAAATATGATTTTGGGTAAGATAATTCTGCACATAAGGATTATTCTCATTCATATCGGCCATGCTATGATCAAACCAGCCATCAAGCATGATCTTCTTATCCATAGCAGATCCATGCGGATCCATCACTGCAGCATCCCTAAAGTTTGAATTGGTATACTTCGGCCATTGATGCACCCAGCTTTTCATGGGCATATCTTTAATAAAATAGTCATTTATGCCAGAGTGATTATGTACCAGATCCTTGATTACTTTTAAACCCATGGCGTGGCATTTATCTACAAAAGCTTTGTATAATGCATTTGTGCCAAAACGAGGGTCGACATAATAATGATCAGTTACCGCATACCCATGGTAGGATGCATGTGGCATATCATTAGTAATTTCAGGAGTTAGCCATACGGTGGTAACACCCAGATCTTTCAAATAATCCAAATGATTCATCACACCTTGTATATCACCGCCGTGGCGGGCATACATTTGGGTGCGGTCAACCTTCATTTCTGCCATTCCGGGTACAGAATCATTAGAAGGATCGCCGTTTGAGAAGCGATCAGGCATGATCAAATAAATCAGATCCTTATCGGTAACACCCTGCGCCCTGTTAGGCGAGTGGTCGCGTTGTTTTAATTCATATTTATATTGAAGATTAGCTGCTCCCGACTTTATGAAAGATATGGTAAACGTGCCCGGTTTTGCTGTCGAGGATATATCCAGATCTAAAAATAAGTAGTTTGGGTTTTCAACCTTATGCACCTGCGTAAGCTTTACGCCGGGATAACTGAGTTTAACCACGCGATCAGCAATTTTATCGCCATGTACAATTAGCTGTAGTTTAGGATTTTTCATGCCTACCCACCAAAACATGGGTTCAACACGTTCGAGTGCCGGTATTTGTGCAAATACACTTGCCGACAGGAATAGTAAAAAAACAAAAAGAGCTAACTTAATTTTCATGGTGATGTAATATTTGCAAACGGATGGGGCATTGCCGTTTAGGTTTTATTAATTATAACAAACCCGCCCTTTTCGGCGGGTTTGTTATAATGGTATCAATATAAATACTTTTATTGTTTTACAGCTGTAAAAGTAGTTGTTGCAAGAGGGCCAGGACTTGAGCCAAAGGCTGTTATTGGCTGAATTAATGTTATATTATAATTACCGGCAACTGTAAGTTGAATGTTTCCATCTCCTGTTGCGCCGGAAGTAACTACTGTACCAGCAGCAGCACCCGGCCCCCAACTGGTGTTCCATTGAGCATCAAGTCTGAATTTGTACTCTCCAACAGTCATTGCCAAGTTATTAATTACCCAAGTTCCTGTGCCATCATTAACATATTTCATGAAAGAATCATTTCCTGTTGCATTCCACCCTAAGGCGGCACTACCAATAACACTGTAATAATCTGCTAAGGCAAAAGTAATGGTATTACTATTTAAATTCAATGTTACAATATATTGCCCTGCAGCGGCTGGTGCATAAAAGTTATTTGGACCATTATATGCAACCGTAGTACTTGGTACTTGAGTATTAGGGTCATTAGTAGCATATTTAGTATTAAAGCTTTTTGTAGGTAGTATTAAAAACTGGTTATTGCCCGCAGTAAAATTAATAATACCTGTATAAACACCGTTACCTAAAGTTGATATCAAGCTATCAGGTAAAGAAGCATTCCAACTTTGGAAAGCACCAACCACATATATCCACGATGTTAAGTTAAACGGCGATACTGTAAGTGCTTGCACATTTGAATAACTAGCTACTGTGCTGCTAAGCGAATGCTGTATGCGCACATTAACTTTTGAAGTTACACCGGCAGGAACAATTTTCAATAACAAGTTATTGAAGTTAAGTGTGCTAAAGCCTTGTTCAAAAACATTATGAGCTAATGTTACTGATACAGGATGTAGCCAGTTATCGCCTGCTGAATCTATTTGCAAGGTGTTAGTTACAGCTGCACTAAAATTATACGTTGGCGCAGTAAAGCTAAAGTTAACTATGTAAGTAGTATCCGAAAGCTTTGTTTTATCTAACACAGGTGTTGTTGTGCTAGCCGTTAAGGTTCCGGGGGTACCACCATTTGTAACTATTGGTGTACCGCTCTTTTTGCAGGATGATAACATTAACAATGCTACACCGCTTAAAGCCAGGAATGTTGTTAATAATTTTTTCATTTTCTATACTTTTAAATTAAACCCTTTAATAAGTGTTTGTAAATCTCAAATGTTGATTAATTATAACCAGGGTTCTGTTTCAGGTTCGGGTTAGCTGTAATATCAGTAGCTGGTAAAGGGAAAATTGAACGGAAGCTGGCAACATTAGTTCCACCTACCGGTCCACCTTTAAACGGCCATAAATAAGTACCGCCTGTAAACTCTCCAAAACGTATCAAATCGGTACGGCGTTGGGCTTCCCAATAAAACTCTCTTCCACGTTCATTTAATATATCCGACAAACTTATACCCGCAACAGGAACTACATTACCTACGTACGCACGATTGCGTACAGTATTATAATATGTAAGGCCTTGTGAAGTATTTGTTCCGGCACGCAAAGCAGCTTCTGCATATGTTAAATACATCTCAGCCGAACGGAATAATGGAAAATCGGTATTAACAAATGTACCGCTTGGAGATGCTGCCGATGTACCGTTTGAATTGATGTTTTTAAATTTAATTACACCAATGCCGCTGGTAAATGAAAGTAAAGTATCGCAGGTTGTTTCCCTGATACGGAATATAGCACGTGTATCGGTTTTACCTGTTGTATCACTAAACAATGCGGTTAAATTTTGTGTAGCGCGGTTACCTGTCCAGCCTCCGTTTGGAACGCCATAAAATCCTGCGCCTTCGCTCCATGTATTATTTACACTGCTGTTAATAATAAATGTAGTACCTCCGTAAGTTTGGGTATTTGTACCATCATAATTAATAGATAATATTACTTCGGTATTGTTTAGATTGTTATCAGCCAGGAATAAATTCTGGTATTTAGTCACTAACGGATAGTTGGCAGTAATTACCTTTTGTGAATAAGTCATGGCATCTGTCCAATCTGCAGTACCTGTATAAACCTGTGCATTTAAGTACAAGCGTGCCTGTAGGGCCCAATCTGCTGCCTGATCAACCCTGCCATACTCATTTGTATGAGGTGCCATTAATAATGGATCAATGGCTTTTAGCTCAGATTCAACATAAGCGTACAAAGCTGTTCTGCTAATTTGCTGAGGGAAATAGGTCCCGATAGGGGTAGTTTCGTCAACATATGATGGATCACCGAAAACATCCATCAATACCCAATATTGATAGGCCCGTAAAAAGCGTACTTCAGCCCTGTAATAATGAACATCGGTAACGTTGCTGCCGGTAATACCGTAGCTAGCTAGTTGGGCATCTGTTGTTTGACGTAGAAAATCATTACATAAAGTAATTTGATAAATACTACGCTCAAATAAACCTTTTAATACCGCATTGGTGGGGTCCCATACGTCCTGGCACAGATCTGATATACCGGGATTTGAACTTCCTGACCATGCACATTTTGCCTGATCAGCAGTTAATTCTTGTACGTTCCAAAAAAGCCTCAAAAAATCCGAGTTTCCAGGATCACCGCCAGGAACATCCGTAGCCCCGGGGCCGCCGGTATTACTGGTTACCGCAAATGCGCTATATGCTTTTGCTAAACCTTCTTTAATACCTAATGGTGTGCTATATACTACATTTGCGGTTGCTGTATTTGCCGGAAGTCGGTTCAAATCTTTTTTGCACGATGCCAGGCAGCTCGCTATCAGAGCCGTTATGCCTAAAATCTTATAAAAATCAGTTTTCATATCTCTTAAATTAATATTTTGATTAAAGCCCAAGGTTTAAGCCTAATGTAAAAGTGCGTGGCACCGGGTAAAAATTGTAATCAATACCATTGCTACTTTCGGGATCTACACCGGTGTATTTAGTCACGGTAAACACGTTTTGGCAGTTTGCATTAACCCTTAAAGTTGTATGCTGATTATTGAAAATATGGCCTACGTTATAACTTAATCCTAAGTTATCCATTTTAAGGAAAGATGCATTTTGCAGGTAATAATCTGAAAGGATATCTGCCTGAGAAAAGTTTGATTTGAGATAACTTGTTGTTGCGTTGTTAATAGTGCCACTTGCAGGTATAATATTAATCAGGTTGCCAAAATTTGCATCTATGTTATTATACATATAATTACCCAGGTTGGCACGTAAAACAGTGCTTGCTGTCCATTTTTTATATGTAAACGATGTACTGAATCCATAAATTTGAGTTGGATATGGAGAGTGCTCAATATTCAAATCAGGATTTACGCCATTACTACTTTTGTAAACACCTTCAAGTGGCTGGCCATTAGCACCATAAACCTGTTGATATAAATAAAAGGAATTTTGCGGATGACCTACGGCATCAAATTCTGCATAAGCGCCATAACCACCGTTTATTGTACCCCCGGTTGGAGGATATTCACCAATAAAACCAGGAGTATTTACTAAAGTAAGATTGGTGATCTTACTGTTTTGGAAGGTTGCATTAAAAGATACATTCCAGGTAATGTCCTTAGTTTTTATCGGAATGGTGTTAATTTCAAATTCAAGGCCTTGGGCTTGTACATTACCCACATTGCTTAAAAGCTGGTTTGAAAAGTTAGAACCCGGAGGAATATTCACTGTAGCTAACAGGTTGCTGGTTTTTTTAAGATAAGCATCAACTTTACCAGTAATGCGGTTATCCAAAAATCCATAATCTACACCAATATTGGTGGTAGCTGTTTGTTCCCATTTTAAATCAGTATTGTAAGCGCTGGGAGTGTAGGTGTTGTAAAATGAATTACCAAACTGGTATAAGCCTGCAGAGGCTCCAAGCGCATAAGTTGGCAAATAAGCATAATCTGATATGCCTTCCTGGTTACCGGTAATACCATAACCTAAACGCAATTTCAAATCAGAAAATACATGTGAGTCCTTTAAAAAATCTTCATCGATTACTTTCCAGGTAAATGCCCCTCCCGGAAACACGCCCCAGCGATTAGTAGGTGAAAACCTTGATGAGCCATCTGTACGAATAGATCCCTGTAAGATATATTTATCATCATAAGTATAAGTTAATCGCGAGTAGTACGAGATCAGCGTATTCTGATATTTGCTATAAGGGAATGCCGGCTTAGTACCAGCTATAGTATCTTTAGCTGCTGTATAGCTGTAATAATTAAAGGTAGTCGACCTATCGTCGTAATAACCATAACCAGCTACAACGTCTATCTTACTTTTTATAGATTTTATATCCTTAACATAATTTAAATAGAACTCGCCTACTGTATTGGTATAATTACCACCATAAGGATTATTTGCGCCCATACTTGAATAAGATTGTGCCGCATTTATCGGAACAAATGTATTGCCCGCGCCTTTTGCAATGTCATAAGCTAAATTAAGGTTTGCACGCAATCCGGGAATAAAAGGAAAACTATAATCAAGCTGCACGTTGCCAATGCTCCTGTAAATATTAGCTGTATTATGGTTATCTTCTAACATTCCAACCGGGTTACGGGGAGTGTTAGGATTTACCCCGCTGCTTGGGTCATTAGGGGTATTGTACCATTCGTAATAACCATCCCATGGCGAGCCTTTAACATATACTGGCTGTGTAGGGTCAAACTGAACAGCTGCCCCTATTGCGCCGGTATTTGCAAAACGTGTATCTTCTTCTGAACCTTTTGCGTTGATATTTAATTTAAGCGTGTTATTAAAGAAACTTGGAGTTAAGGATATCGATGCTGTTCCACGCTTTAAATCGCTGGTTTTTAATATCCCCGTTTGATCTAAATACCCGACAGAAATACGGTAGGGCATGTTCTTGGTCGCGCCAGTAATACTCAGGTTATTATCATTGGTTTGCCCCTGTTGATAAATTTCATTTTGCCAGTTGGTATTGGCAGTACCTAACAAAGCTGCTTTATTTGTTCCATTTGCTGCATCATAGGCATCTATAACGCTACGAAGCTGGCTGGCAGATAATACATCAACATCCTTAGTTTTATTGGCCAAAGAATAACTTGTACTAAAGTTTATTTTAGGTGGGCCAACCGTACCTTTTTTGGTAGTGACGATAATTACACCATTTGATGCCCTTGAACCATATATAGCAGTTGCAGAAGCATCTTTAAGCACAGTAATAGACTCAATATCATTAGGATCGATAGTACTCAACGGATCAGCAGAACCTGAAATGGCCGCGTTTTGTATAGGTACATTATCGATAATATACAAAGGATCATTACTTGCCGCAAAGGAAGCTCCTCCACGGATACGTACGGTACTTCCGGCTCCTGGCGCTCCGCCATTAGAGGTAACTGTAACACCGGCAATTTTACCGGCAATCAGGTCTTCCGGAGAAGTAATCTGGCCTTGTTGGAAATCTTTGGCAGTAACAACTGTTACATCGCCGGTAAGGTCCTTTTTCTGTACTGAACCGTATCCGATTACTACCACTTCATTCAAACTTTTTGAATTTGGTGTTAATTTAAAACCTACGGTAACGTTCCCGGAAACGTTTATAGTTTTATCCATTGCATCGTAACCAACAAAAGTTACATGTAATGTTACTGTTCCATTTGCCACAGACAGGCGGTAATTGCCATTAACGTCTGTCCCTGTGCTTATTTGTTGTCCAACTACAGAAACTGTAGCGCTGGGCAACGGCTGATTTGTTTCATCAACAATTTTACCTGTAATTACGCTTGATTGCGCGAGTACAGCAGTTGCCGAAAAAACAAATAACAAAAGGAATACGTACTTGATTAAGTAAGTGTTTTTCATTAATTTTTGGTTTTTAGTTTGAAACTGGTTAATATTTTAGTACGAAGTACTTATGTAAAAGTAGATTTAACCCATATAGCAACAAACTTTAGAAACAACAAGTTATTAACATTTATTGAAAATTTATCATTACAAAACATCACACAATAAATGTAATATTTAAATTTAAATAACTTATTGATAATAAACTATTTATGACAATAAATTTCATAATAATTCATATTTACTTTTTTTATAAAAGACGAATTGGTTTTCGGGAATGTTCCCGATTGTTGAAAAAAATGTTAATAACTTTTTAGGGCACGGGCTAAAATTCTGCCCAAAAACACAAAAAAGCACAAACTAATTACAAATATCGCAATTGGGCTTTGCTCGATTTAGCAAATAAGTTTATAAAGTAGAGCTGCGGGGGATAATTTTGGATGCTAGTACTATCTGATCAGTAACGGGCTCATCCTGGGTAAGCATTTTGAATAACAGTGTTGCTGCCTGTATGCCCAATTCATAAGCAGGTTGCGTTATAGTAGTAAGGGCGGGGTTTAATAAAGGCGCTATCTCCAGGCTGGAAAAGCTGATAACCTTTACCTGGTTAGGTATACTGATACCCAAATCGTGGCAAACATAATAAGTAGCAAAAGCTAAACGCTCAACCGAAGCAAAAATACCATCAATGGTAAGTGTTTTAAACGCATTGGTAAGTATGGCGTAATTTAAATTTATATCGTTACTGCAATCAACTATTAATTCATCTACAAATGGCAGGTTGGCATGCCTAAGCGCATCCAGGTAACCCTGCATACGCATTTTCCCGATTGATAGTTGCTTATTGGTAACCAGGAAGGCGATATTCTTACACCCAGCCTGAACCAAATGCATAGTGGCTTCAAAGCTGCTGGCATAATCATCAGTTACCACTTTGGCCGTGTTTATATCATCGTAAACCCTATCAAAAAACACAAGCGGAATTTGCTTTTGCTCCAGCTTCTTCATATAGCTGTGGTCATTTGCTTCGCCCGATACTGACATGATGATCCCATCCGCACGGCCGTTGTACAAATCGTTTACGTAAGCTACTTCACTTTCAAAATTATCGGCGGTTAAATAAATAAGCAAATGATACCCTCTTTCACGGGCTACTGTTTCAATACCATCTATGGCTTGCGAGAAGAAGTTGTTGGCAATCTCTGGAACTATAATAGCAATGTTCTTGCTTTTTTGAGCCCTTAAATTACTGGCGTGGTGGTTAGGTTGATAGTTAAGCTCCTTAGCAACTTTAAGTATACGCTCCTTGGTTTCCAGGTTAATATCATTATGCCCGGTAAAAGCCCTTGACACGGTAGACTTAGACAAGTTGAGGTGACGAGCCAGTTGTTTTATATTAATATTTCCATTATTAGCCATCTTACAACCTGATTATCAAGTGCAATTGCAAACGAATTAAATCGCAATTACCCGCCACAAATTTATTTTAATCGAGTGATTTTAACGATAAAAATATTTACAAATGCTAATGTACCCTTAATTTCAAGAAATAAAATAATTCAAGTATTTAAATAACTTATCATTTTACGCGTATGGCTGAAATTAATTAAGGTATTATTTTAACATCCCTGCATTTTGCACTCGGGTAATTAAATAAACAATGTACAGTTGATATTTTTATATTAGCTAAGAATTTTTTAAAAAAGGCAGAAATCCCCAAAATGGCTATACAAAAATTATCGATAATTATTCCCGCATACAATGAAGCACGCACCATACATCTAATACTTGATAAGGTAAAAACTGTTGAGTTGCTTAATAACATCAGTAAGGAATTAATCATCGTTAATGATTGCTCTACAGATGATACTGAACAGGCAATAGAAAGCTATATTTCAGAGAACCCGGATATGCCTATCCAATATTTCAAACATGATCATAACCGGGGTAAGGGAGCCGCCATACATACCGGGATACAAAAAGCCACTGGCGAATATCTCATTATACAGGATGCTGATTTAGAATATGACCCCGAGGAATATAACGACCTGCTAAAGCCGGTTATAAAAGGCTTTGCCGATGTTGTTTTTGGGTCGAGGTTTATGGGTGGCAACCCGCATAGGGTGTTGTTTTTTTGGCATACCATCGGTAACAAGTTTTTAACCATGCTATCAAATATGTACAGCAACCTTAACCTAACGGATATGGAAACCTGCTATAAATTGTTTGATACCAAAATGATCCAGTCTATCAACCTTGAAGAAAGAAGATTTGGATTTGAACCTGAGGTAACCGTTAAAATATCACGGATACCTAATGTTCGCATCTACGAAGTAGGCATCTCCTACTACGGCCGCACCTATGCCGAAGGCAAAAAAATAGGCTGGAAGGATGGCTTCAGAGCGATATACTGCATACTGAAATACGGCTTATTCAAAGCTAAATAACACCGGGTGTACCACGCTACAAGTGAAACACCTGGTACATTTGGTACACTTTTGGCCCCAAAAAGCGGCTTTTTACTACTAAAAATGCGGTTTTTAGAATGAAAAATTGTCTAAAATAAGGCAATTTTCGACAAAAAACAGTCAAAAATCGCCTAAAAACCGTTCATTTTAGCCCATTTTCGACCAAATTTTGATCGTTTTTATCTAAAAAACACACAAAATCACCCCTATTCACTCCGTAAACTAATCACCGGATTAGCAAGCGCTGCCCCAATAGTTTTGATCGCGATGGTAAAAAATGCGATTACCACTCCGGCAGATAAGGACACAACAAATGTCAACCACCCAATCTCCGTTCTGTAAAAAAATCCGGTAAGCCAATACCTGCTCATGTAAAACCACGCTAAAGGCAATGCGATAGCATTTGCGATAAGTACTAGTTTAAAATATTGCTTATAAAACAGCATCACAATATTGCTTACACTGGCACCGATCACTTTTCGTATACCTATTTCCCTCGCGCGCTGATTTAAACTATAAGTGATCAATCCCAATAAGCCTAAAGCCGATATTAATATTGCTATCACCGCGCAGGTACCCATCATTTGCTGCTCCCGCTGATCCTGTATATAATCCCATTTAAAACTGTCATTTAAAAACTCATAACTGAAAGGCGTATCCGGGTTTAAAGTTTTCCATACCTGCTGACTATACCTAATAGCAGCAGCCATGTTATTCCCTCTAACTTTGGCGATGACAGTGCTAAACCGGATAGGATTTGCAGGCATAATCATACAAGCCCCAATCGCACTATGCAGCGAGAAAAAGTGATAATTCTTCATCACGCCCATAATTTTATAGTTGTAAACCACGCCATTATAAAACCTCGACAAATAATTACCCGGCGCTGTGTAAGGATTAAGCCCCAATGCCTTGGCGGCCTCTTCATTTATGATCACCTGTCTCCCAATATCATTTGCCTCCAAATCGAGCGCTGTGTTTTTATTGGTAAAACTGACGGGGGTAAAATCAGTTCCTGATATGAGTTTGATGCCTACCGTTTTTAAATAATGACCATCAACCAGGTTCAAAAAAATACTATGTTTATCATTCACCGTTTTCCCTTGCGCATACATATTCATATCGCCCGAAATAAGTCCGCTTGCGGCGGCGCTCACTTGTTGAAAATTGGGGTTATTAGCCAACTGATCCCGGTAATAAGCAATGTTATTCCTGGCCTGGTCGGTATTTAAGTTAATGACCAATTGCTGCTCCTGATCAAAGCCCGGTTTGGCATTTATTATAAAGTTCAATTGTTTCCATATCACCAGCGTGGCAAATATGAGGCAGGTGGAAATGATAAATTGCATCGACACCAACACCGTACGGATATTTACCAAACTCAATGAATCGCTTGCTTTGCCCTTCAGAACCCTTACCGGTTTAAATGCCGACAGGTACCATGCCGGGTAAAGCCCCGCTAACAAACCTGTTGTTAACGTTATCAGCAGCATCCATAAAATAAGCGTACTATTCTCTGGCGCGAAAAAGGATAACTCCTGTCCTGTCATGGTATTAAACACGGGAAGCAACAGGAATCCAAGCAGAATAGCCACAAACAATGCCATCAGGCTAACAGCAACCGTTTCAATCAAAAACTGATAACGTATAGCCGATTTATTAGCGCCCATCACCCTTCTCACACCAACCTCACGGGCGCGGTCAATAGCTTGCGCCGTTGATAAATTCATGTAATTAATACATCCCAGCAAAAGTATCGTTAAAGCTATGCTGCCCAGCAGGTACAGGTATTTCAGGTTCCCCTGCTTAACCTCCATATAACTTTGGTATTGCGACGAATGTAAATGAATGTCGGTAAGTGATTGTAATGAATTGCTGATGTTATCATTTGTCGCTTTCATATCCGCTGCGGCATGCCTTTGCGTGTATGCCTTCAGCTCGTTAATTACATGCTGTTTGTTACTGCCGGATTTTAGGCTCACATAGCAGTAGTAGTTAGGATCAACTACCCAGTTATGTACAGCGGCGATTTTTTCGCGCACACCGGTGCTATTATTTGAAGCGAAAAAATCTGCATTAAAATGATTCAGGAAATCCTTTTTAAATACGCCTGTAATGGTATAGATGTTATTACCCGTTTTAATAGTTCTACCAACCGCGCCGCTATTGCCAAAAAGCTTTTGGGCAAGCGGTTCAGATAATACGATAGCATTTGGTGAGCTAAAAGCAGTGCTACGGTTTCCCTGCAAAAAATGAAAAGAAAATATATCGAAAAATGACGCATCAGCCCAATAGCCGTTATCGACAGTATAAGGCGTATGATCGTTACCATCATTTACCTGTATAACACAAGTACATTTAGAAGCATCAAGCCTGCTTACCTGTTTTATTTCGGGCACCTCACTTTTTAAATAGGTAGCATACGGCATTACTGTAGTAGGGGCAGTGCCGCCATCTTTAAATGTTGTAGTTACCCTGTAAATATCACCTGCATTGTCAAAACTTTTATCAAAGCTCAATTCATGTTGCACGAACAAAAACACCAGGGCGCAACACGCCAGGCCAATAGCCAGACCAAAAACATTAATAAATGTGGTAGTTTTCCTTTTCCAAAGATTGCGCAGGGCAAGTTTAAAGTAGCTTTTGAACATAATCGTTAGGTTATATTCAAAAATAGGCGATTAAATATAAAGCTTTATAAGTGAGGTGTTTATTTAACAGAATTTAACTTATAATACGAGGTCATTCTTCACCCTCTTTATCGCGCAGCGATAGAGAGAATCGATCGGCGAAGCGTGGTCGGGGTGAGTAGCCTTCGCAATGCATTCGCGTTTTGACTCACCCGGTTTTCGCTCAGCCGCTTAACCTGCCCTCTCTTCCGCTTTGCGGTAAAGAGGGAGGGAATAAAATTTTATTTTTGTAGTTCCCCCTCTATGCGCCGCAGGCGGAGAGAGGAGGGTCGACCAGCGAAGCGTAGTCGGGGTGAGTAAATCTACGATACCGTTATCTCGCCCCTCAAATCAGTCTCCAACCATTCTTTAACCTGCAACGGATCATCAGTTTGACCTAACAGATACATCATTTTGGTTACCGCGGCTTCAAAGGTCATATCATAACCGTTGGCTATACCCATATCCTTTAATTCCTTACTGGTTTCATAGCGGCCTAACTCAACAGTACCAACTTTACATTGCGAAATATCCAATATCACCTTCCCGCTAGCGATAGCTTCTTTCAGCATATCAATAAACCATTGCTCCGTTGTGGTATTACCGGCACCAAATGTTTCCATCACAACACCACGAACATCAGCCCTCAAAATAGTGCCGACCACCTTAGGGCTTATTCCAGGATATAATTTAAGTACAGCAACATCACTAACCAGGTTTTTATGCACTATCATGGGCGCATTAGCAGGCTGACGAATATCATTTGCACTAAAACGCAAATGCACACCAGATTCCGCCAGTATTGGATAGTTCGGTGAGCGAAACGCTTCGAATTTTGATGAGTTATATTTAAACGAGCGGTTACCCCTGAATAGTTTATAATCAAAATAGATACAAACTTCGGGAACACGCGCGCGATCATTCTTTTTAGCATTGGCAATTTCGATGGCTGTCATCAAATTTTCCTTTGCATCGGTACGTATAGCGCTAATGGGCAATTGCGATCCGGTAAAAATCACCGGTTTGGCCAAATTCTCCAGCATAAAGCTCATTACCGATGCCGTGTACGACATGGTATCAGAACCATGTAATATCACAAAACCGTCCACATCGTCGTAATTCGACTCTATTAGTCCTGCCAACTCACTCCAAATCTCCGGATTCATATTTGATGAATCGATGATCTTATCAAAAGAGTGTACCTTAATTTTACAGTTTAATCTATCAAGCTCAGGAACATTGTCCATTATTTGCTCAAAGTTTATGGGTTTGAGCACCTTTGTAGTAGGGTCGCTCATCATACCAATTGTCCCCCCGGTATAGATGATCAGAATCTGGCTCATGAATGGCTTAAAATCAAATGTATAAATTAATTATATACCAAATATCTTCTTTGAATTTTCTGTGGTGATAGCAGCCACAGCTTCAACATTAAGCTGGTATAGCTCCGCAACCTTTTCGGCAATGTAAATTAAGTATGAACTTTCATTAGGCTTACCCCGGTACGGAACGGGCGAAAGGTACGGAGAATCTGTTTCTAAAACGATATGCCGTAAATCAATTTCCTGTAAAAATTTGTCTAAGCCACCGTTTTTATAGGTAACTACACCACCAATTCCTAAATAAAACCCTAAATCAATAGCTTTTAACGCTTGCTCATGGGTGCCGGTAAAGCAATGCAAAATGCCACGCAAATCTTCGCTACGCTCCTCTTCCAATACCTCAAAAACTTCGTTAAAAGCTTCGCGGCAATGAATAACTATGGGCAGTTTTAATTCCTTCGCTTTTTTTATCTGTGCCTTAAATGCAAGTACCTGTTCGGGCAGGGTGGTTTTATCCCAATACAAATCAATACCGATCTCGCCTATGGCGTATATTTTACGACCCTGCTGAGTATTCCAGATGGCGTCGAGCACAGTTTCCCAATCGGCCTTAACCGAGCAGGGATGCAGGCCAAGCATTGGGTAACAAATGGCAGGATATTCTGCTGCCAGATCAAAAACCTGCGCAGCCGATGAAACATCAACATTGGGTAAAAATAACCGCCCGATGTCGTTTTGCTTACAACGTTGCATTAATGTCGCACGCTTCTCGTTATCTGTTTCGTAATATAGATGGGTATGCGTATCGGTAAGTAACATGGTACAAAAATAAAAAAGCCTCCCGGTTATCAGGAGGCTTTATATTAAATAATCGTTAATCGGGGGCTAAAGCCCTATAAATTAATTTAGTATCCGTTGGCTGAAGCCAATGGCAATGAATTAATAGTAATCATTACCGTCTGCTTTAGCTCACTGTAACAATGACAATGAATTAAAGGTAATCATTGCCGCCCGCTTTAACTCACTGTAACAATGCAATGAATAATGGCAATCATTACCGCCTGCTTTAGCTTACTACAGCAATGGCAATAAATCAATGTCAATCATTGCCGTCTGCTTTAGCTGACGGAATAGTCAACCACTTTTTTCCCGGCTTTAGCCAAAACTAACAAAGCGACAAATTTGATTTGACACAGAAGCCTTTATATTAATTATTGGTTTTTTTAACCGGATAATGATGTTTTTTCGCGAGTGGCTTTTTGGCTACCACCACATGTTTAATCCGTTTTACGCTAACCAGCTCCACATCAAAAACCAATGTACTGGCAGGTGGTATAGGGCCGCTGCCCTCGTTACCATAAGCCAATGCTGATGGGATAATGAATATAGCTTTTTCGCCTTCGTGCAATAATAACAAACCTTCGTCCCAACCTTTTATAACCTGGCTGGTATTAACCGGGAATTTAATAGGCTCGTAAGTACGGCCCGGCTGATCAAGGTCCGACATTTTCGCGACTGCTTCAATGTTCGAATCAAACACCTGCCCGCTTATTAGTTTGCCTACATAATTTACCGATACGGTGTCGCCGGTAAGTGGCCTTGGTTTAAGCGACGTTTTGGTGATCACATATTGTAAGCCTGATGGCGTAGTTTTTACTACCAGTTTATTATCAGCGATGTATTTGGCGGCTTGCGCGCCTTCTGCTGATTTTACTTTTTCAATATCAGCATTACGCTCAGCAATAGCATCGGTTAATGACTGGATCTTTTGAACTTTTATGTAAAAGTTGATGTAGCTGCCTTTCGCGAAAAATGGCGGCCGACTTTCCTCATGTCCATTAAAAACAGAATCTGCCGGCATTTTTACCAATACGCTGTCGTTCGCGGCCAATAATGGGAATATGTCCATCATATCGGTAAGCGCCTGTGATGGCTGTACCTGTATTTTAATAGGGTGCCCCATGGTATAGGTGCTTGAAATTACCGAATCCTTATCTGTTTTTTGAATAACGTCAATGGTGATAACATCATTTTGTTTTATTTTTTCACCAGGATTATGGGTGAAGATAGTATACTGTACGCCTCTGGCCGTACGCTGCAAATCACTTTGAGCTTTTACCGAAATAGTACTTGCGCAAAGCAGCGAAATACCGAAAATATATTTTTTCATATAAATAAAAAAACCTTCCCGCTAACACGGGAAGGTATGTATGTTTTTAAGGTTATTATCTTCTAACCGGTTGGCCTTGTGGCATAGTCGGCATGGTTGGCATTACCGGTTTTGGTGCATTTGGATTTGGTTTGATAATATCAACCAATTCAATTTCAAATGATAATGGCGTGTATGGGCCAATCATTGACATGCCACGCTCACCATAAGCAAGGCTTGATGGTACAATAAAAATAGCTTTAGAACCTTTGTTTAACAATTGCAAACCTTCGTCCCATCCTGGTATAACTCTTTTTTGGCCTACAGGGATATGGATTGGTTTGTACTGACGCATTGGATCTGTAGGCAATTTACCTTTAACAGCTTCGTCTTTAACTGAAGTATCAAATACTTTTCCGTTAAGCATTTTACCAGTGTAGTTTACAACTGCTGTATCACCAACAGCTACATTAGGGCCTGTACCTTGTTGTGTAATTACATAGTATAAGCTATCAGGTGTTTCTTTAACAGTCAGTTTTTGATCAGCAATATAATTTTTGATCAATTGAGGCTCACGATTTTTGAAAACAAGTGATTGATTCTTGATGTAATCAGTAATCTCTGTTTGGAAAACCTGGTCGCTAAGTGTGCCTTTAGCAATAACTTTATTTACTTTAATAGTGTAAACTAAGTATTTGCCTTTAAAGCCCGGTGGCTTAGGTTGTCCTTTTTTGAACATTGAATCAGCA
>Ga0302315_10002335_pt1 | contig 18053 bp, 6 predicted proteins | sample III_Palsa_N3_1_FD_200532 | JGI IMG/M metagenome (GOLD analysis project Ga0302315, IMG submission 200532) | Peat permafrost microbial communities from Stordalen Mire near Abisko, Sweden - III_Palsa_N3_1 | ecosystem: Environmental > Terrestrial > Soil > Palsa > Peat permafrost | place: Sweden... | reverse complement strand
GTAACTTTTCTGGCCGGTTTTTACCCAGCACTGGTATTATCTGGTTTTAACCCTATTTCCGCGCTTAAAAACAGGGTAGCTGCGGGCAGTACAAACGGGGTGTCATTACGCCGGGGCCTGGTAATTTTACAGTTTTGTATCGCGCAGATTTTGGTAATAGGCACCATAGTTATCATCAGCCAGATGGATTATTTTAAAAATAAGTCATTAGGTTTTGCTAAAGATGCGGTGATGAATGTCCCTATTCCTACTGATAGCCTTAGCCAAACCCGGCTAAACGCCCTCCGCGATCAGCTTTTACAGCAGCCCGGTGTAAAAGATGTTAGCTACAGCTTTGCAAGCCCATCTGATAACGTAGGCTGGAATATTGATTTTAAATATGACAACTCGCCTAAAAAAAGTGATTTTGATGCAAGTGCAATATGGACTGATGCCGAATATTTTAAACTCTACAAAATGGAGTTTATTGCAGGCCGCCCCTATGCAAAAACCGATACAGTGCATGAGTATGTGGTAAATGAAACCATGCTAAAAAAGCTGGGAGTACGTAACCCTAAAGATGCTATTGGTAAATATCTTAACCTATGGGATGATAAAACCAAGTATGCACCTATAGTTGGCGTGGTGAAGGATTTTAACGTAAGCTCACTAAAAGAGCAAATCCCGGCTGTTATAATGGGTTCGTGGAAATCAACCTATCAGGTTATCAATATAAAAATACAACCTGCTAATATTAAGCAAACCCTGGCATCAGTTGAAAAATTATGGACAGCCAACTTCCCGGCTAATATATACCAATACCAGTTTTTAGATGATAAAATAGCAGGCTTTTATCAAAGTGAAGATCAGCTTTCGCAGCTATATAAAATATTTGCAGGGATAGCCATTTTCATATCCTGTCTGGGCCTATACGGTTTAATTTCATTTATGGCAGTGCAGCGCACAAAAGAGGTGGGCATCCGCAAAACGCTTGGCGCATCGGTAAGCAGCATAGTATATCTTTTCTCAAAAGAATTTACCCTGCTTATCATCATAGCGTTTGCCATATCGGCGCCACTGGGCTGGTATTTTATGAACAACTGGCTGCAGGGTTTTACATTCCGGATATCGTTAAGCCCGGGCATATTTATACTGGCTATAACGGCATCAGTAATAATAGCCTGGCTTACGGTGGGATACAAGGCGATAGGTGCAGCATTAGCTAACCCGGTAAAAAGTTTAAGGAGCGAATGATAATGTATAAAGGATAAAAACATACGGCTTTTAAAGTCTCCCCTTCCGGGGGAGATTTAGAGGAGGCTGCTAATGAACTAATACATGATAAAAAATTATTTTAAAATAGCCTGGCGCAATATCATACACCACAAGGTGTATTCTATCATAAATATATCCGGTTTGGCTGTAGGCATAGCTGCTTGCCTGCTGATATTTGTTGTGGTACAATATGAATTGAGCTTTGATACTTATCAGCCCAATTATAAAAATATATACCATGTAGTTACCCGCATAAAACAAAATGATGGTATTAGCTATAATCCCGGCGTTGCTGATCCTGTTTCTGAGGCCCTGCGTTTGGATTTCCCGCAGGCTAAAGTAGGCGCGCTCGAAACAAATTACGGTGGGCAGATAACTGTACCCTCTGCCGACGTCAATGCTCAAAATGACAAAAAGTTTATCGAAGGCTCGGGTATGGTTTTTATCGAACCCCAGTTTTTTGATGTTTTTAAGTGGACCTGGCTGGAAGGTAATGCATCGGTATTAAACAACCCCGATATGGTGGTACTTAACAGGGGCACCGCCATAAAATATTTTGGCGATTGGCATAACGCTGTTGGCAAAACGATAAAAATGGATAACCTGCTAACCCTAAAAGTAGCAGGTATAGTGGAGAACATGCCCGCCAATACCGATTTGCCATTGAAGGTAATGGTATCCTACAGTACCTGGAAAGAAAAAGCAAACTCGTATGCCTACACTACCAGCTGGTATTCAACCAATCCGTATCACCATGTTTTTATGTCGATGCCGGCAGGTACAAAGGTTGAAAATATAAATAACCAGCTGGGGCAGTTTTCTAAAAGTCATTTTGATACCAGGGCTGGCCAAACCTACACCTTGTTTGCACAGCCTTTGGCCGATATGCATTTTGATACACGTTTTGATAATACGTTAGGCGATCATCTTACGCCATTGTCAAACTTGCGTACATTGGGGTACATTGGTTTGCTAATCATTATTATGGCGGCCATCAATTTCATCAACCTGTCTACCGCTCAATCGGTAGGGCGTTCAAAAGAAATAGGTATCCGCAAGGTAATGGGTAGTAGCCGCCTGCAGCTTATTATTCAGGTTATGGGCGAAACAACTATCATCGTTTTGGGCTCAGCCATCATCGCTTTTATTATTGCCGAAATAGCCTTGCCTTATTTATCATACATAGCCTCCGTACCTTATAATATAACCTTGTTTAATGCAGGTGTTTTTTGGTTTTTAGCAGGTACAACCTTTGCAGTTGTTTTATTATCGGGACTATACCCTGCGTTAATTGTATCGGGCTTTAAACCCATACTGGCTATAAAAAATAAAATTACCGCGGCCACAGTTGGCGGCGTTTCCCTGCGCCGTACATTGGTGGTATCACAATTTGCTATTTCACAATTGCTTATCATAGGCACCATTGTAACGGTAGGGCAAATGAACTATGTGAACAATGCCGACCTCGGCTTCGACAAAAAAGCGGTGTTTATCATGTACGGCCCTGTCGATTCTGCCGGGCTGCAAAAAATGAAGGTGTTTAAACAGCAGCTTTTGCAAAACCCGCAGGTTAAAGCAGCCAGTTTTGTAACCGATGCCCCATCGTCGATAATTAACTGGGGTACAAATTTCTTCTTCAATGATTCAGAAACACCGGTTGATTTCCAGGCCTATTTAAAGGAAGGTGATGCCGATTATTTTAAAACTTTCGGCCTCCATTTTGTTGCAGGCAAAGGGTATGATGCCGGCGGCGATAGCACACGCCAGGCAGTTGTTAACCAAACCATGGCCCGCAGGTTAGGTTTTCAAAACCCACAGGATATTATTGGTAAGCATATAAAGGCCGGCAACAGGTACTGGTCGGTAATTACCGGTGTGGTTAAGGATTTTAAATCCAAATCGCTGCGCGAAGGTGTGCAGCCTATGGTCATATTCCCGCGTGACGGATACGCGTTGGAGATGGCTGTTAAGATACAAACGGCAAATTTAAAAGGCACCATGGCATCGGTACAAAAACTATGGAGCGGCGTTTACCCGCAATATGCCTGCAACTATTATTTTGTTGATGCCGATATAGCCCAGTTTTATAATCAGGATAACCAAATGGTACTGATATATAAATTATTTGCTGGCATAGCCATATTTATATCGTGCCTGGGTTTATACGGTTTAATATCGTTTATGGCTGTGCAACGTACCAAAGAAATAGGTATCCGCAAGGTTTTAGGCGCATCGGTAAGCAGCATTGTTTACCTGTTTTCGAAGGAATTCACCATACTCATTCTCATATCATTTGCAATAGCCGTGCCCTCGGGCTGGTATATAATGAACGGCTGGCTGCAAAGCTATGCCTACCGGATAAATTTAAGCGCCTGGATATTTGTGCTGGTAATTGTAGTGTCTGTAACTATAGCCTGGCTAACAGTAGGGTATAAGACGTTAAAAGCAGCATTAGCCAACCCGGTAAAAAGTTTGAGGAGCGAATAACGGGTTCATTGGCTCACTGGTTCATTAGTTCATTGGTGAAAGTTTGATAACTAATGCTAATAAACCGACAGGACCAATGAACTAATGAACCAGTGAACTAATGAACTAACATTATGATAAAAAACTACCTAAAAACAGCCATCCGTTCCCTGTTAAAAAACAAGGGGTTTACGGTTATTAATGTGCTGGGCCTCGCGCTGGGGCTGGCTACCTGCCTGTTGATAGTTTTTTACGTGGCCGATGAGCTGAGTTACGATAGATACAACGTAAATGCCGACCGTATTTACCGTGTAAATGAAGATTTAAAACTGGGCGATAACAAAGTGCAATACGCCGTTTGCATGCCGCCGCTCGCGCAAACCCTTAAGAACAACTATCCCACTGTAGAAAATACCGTAAGGCTTAAAAACGCTGGCGGCATGCACGTTAAAAAAGGGCAGGAGAATATCCTTGAAACCAGTGTGCTTTTTGCTGATCCTTCACTGTTTGATGTTTTTACGCTGCCCATCCTGTATGGTAACAAGGCAACCGCGTTAACCGAACCCAATACCATTGTGCTTACCGCCTCAATGGCTAAAAAATACTTTAACCGCCTGGATGTTGTAGGCGAAAGCTTGATTACGGATGCCGATAAGCCTATGAAAATTACGGCTGTAATAAAGGATATACCTGAACAATCACATTTTCATGCCGATTTTTTTATCTCCAGCTCGTCCTTTCCCGAAAGCAGCTCGCCCGAATGGTTAAGAAGCAGTTTTAATACTTATGTATTAATGCGCAAGGGTGCCGATTATAAAAACCTGGAGGCACAGTTTCCTTCATTGTTACGCAAATACAGCGGCGGCGAAATGCAGTCGGAACTTAAAATGAGTATCGACCAGTTTGAAAAAGGCGGCAGCTATTTCAGGATGAATATGATACCGCTAACCGATATCCACCTGCATTCCAACCAAACCGGAGAACTGGGCATTAACAGCACCGTACAGTATGTTTACATCTTCTCGGCCATAGCCATATTTATTTTGCTGATAGCCTGTGTTAATTTCATGAACCTATCAACCGCCCGCTCGTCAAACCGTGCCCGCGAAGTTGGGGTGCGCAAGGTTTTAGGCTCGGCACGCAAATATTTAATAGCCCAGTTTTTATCCGAATCAATTTTAATTACACTGGTGGCCGTTATTATTGCCATCGCAATCGCAATAGCATTTATTCCTGCGTTTAACCAGCTTTCCAACAAAAACATCACCATTAACGTGCATACGCTGGTTTGGCTAATTCCCGTTTCCGTAATTGCGGTACTGGTTATAGGCTTTATGGCGGGGCTTTACCCGGCCTTCTTTTTATCGGCTTTTCAGCCTATTGATGTACTTAAAGGCAAAATATCCAACGGCTTTAAAGGCGGCAGGCTGCGCAGCTTTTTGGTGGTTTTTCAGTTCTCCATATCTATATTTCTTATTACAGGCACCCTGGTAATTTATAACCAGCTGCACTATATCCAAAACCGCGATTTGGGCTTTAACCGCGACCAGGTGCTTATCATCAAAAACGTATTTGAACTGGGTGATCACGTAAAAACACTGAAACAGGAAATTAAACAAATGCCCGGTGTACAGGATGCCACCTTAACTGGTTATTTGCCCACATCCATGGGCCGTACCACCGAGATATTTTATAAGGAAGCGGTGGACGACCCTAAAAAATCCATATTCCCACAATCATGGAGCGTGGATGAAGATTATATCAAAACATTGGGCATGAAAATGGTAGCCGGGCGCAATTTCTCGGCCCAAATGCCATCCGATTCAAATGCCCTGGTTATAAACGAAACCGCGGCCAAATTCCTGGGCTTTACTAATGCCGTAAACAAAATCATATATGAAAATGTGGTATCTGTAACATCAGATGGTACCAAGACTTCATTTAAGCCCTATACTATTATAGGTGTTGTTAAAGATTTTAATTTCAGCTCGTTGCGCGATAATATATCGCCTGTAGTAATGAAATTACATGATGATATTGGCAGCCTCAGCATAAAAGTAAACACGGCAAATATCCCCGCGCTGCTTAGCCAAATACAAAACAACTGGCAAAGCCTTTCATCTGCTCACATGCAATACTCCTTTATGGACCAGGATTTTGATGCCCTGTACCGCCAGGAGCAGCGCACGGGCACCATATTTATAGTCTTTACCATATTGGCCATAGCCATAGCCTGCCTCGGCCTGTTTGGCCTTGCCGCTTATGCCGCCGAGCAGCGCACCAAAGAAATAGGCATACGTAAAGTACTTGGTGCAAGTATATCAAACATAGCAGGCATGCTATCTGCCGATTTTATTAAACTGGTAGCCATAGCCATACTCATTGCAACGCCAGTAAGCTGGTATTTAGCACAACAATGGCTGCAAGGTTTTGCCTATCGCGTTAGCATACAATGGTGGGTATTAGCGCTGGCAGGCTTCATCGCCATATTAATAGCCATAATAACCATAAGTTTTCAATCAATAAAAGCAGCAATTGCAAACCCGGTTGAAAGTTTAAGGAGTGAATAAAGGGTTCATTGGCTCACTGGTTCATTAGTTCATTAGTGCAAAGTTTAATACCAGGTAACTAACTAATCAACTGACAGGACCAATGAACTAATGAACAAATGATACTAATGAACCAAAGATCATGATAAAAAACTACATCAAAACCGCGTACCGTTCCCTTAAAAAGAATAAGGGCTTTACCATCCTTAATGTGCTTGGCTTATCAGTAGGCCTGGCTACCTGTTTGCTTATTGTATTTTATGTGGTTGATGAATATAGCTACGACCGCTACAATGTTAATGCCGACAGGATTTACCGCATAACCGAAAACGCAAGGCTTAACGGCAACGAAGGCTCATACGCCGGAACCGAAAAGCCTTTAATGGATGCCCTAAAAGATTTCCCGCAGATAGAGAAAATGGCAAGGATATTCCCTAAAGACGATCTTTTTTTAACCGTTCCAAAATTTAGCATGCGCAAGGGTATTACCAACATCCAGGAAAAAAACGTTGCCTTTGCTGAATCAAATTTATTTGCTGTATTTACTTTGCCAATGCTTGATGGCAACCCATCTACCGCGTTAAGCGAGCCCCATTCGGCTGTTATAACAGAAAGTACCGCCAAAAAATATTTTAACAGGGTTGATGCTGTTGGTCAAACGCTTACTGTAAATGATACCAGCGTTTATAAAATAACCGGCGTTATAAAAGATATACCCGCGCAATCACATTTTAATTACGATTTTCTGTTATCCTATTCATCCATCCCCGAAAGCCGCGCGGGTGGCTGGGGGTATAGCGGTGTACACAACTACATATTGCTTAAACCGGGAACTGATGTTCATCAACTGGAAGGCCAGATATTGAATATCGAACTAAAAAATTCGCCCCCGGTTTGGAAAACCGGCAGCAATTATCTCAAAATTGTACTTACCCCACTGCTTGATATCCACCTAAGGTCAACCAGCCAGTACGAGCTTAGCGAAAATGGAAATATCGAATATATCTATATATTTTCGGCTATTGCCATATTTATACTGCTTATAGCCTGCGTTAACTTCATGAACCTGTCAACCGCGCGTTCGTCAAACCGTGCTAAAGAGGTTGGGGTACGCAAAGTACTGGGTTCGGCACGAAAATATTTGGTTGCACAGTTTCTAACAGAGTCTATCTTAGTAACGCTGGTATCAACCATAATAGCGGTAATATTAGCCTGGCTGGCTATGCCGCTGTTTAATGAGATAGCCGCCAAGCATTTATCCTTTACACTACAATCTATGGTTTGGCTGCTGCCGGCATTGGTAGCTATTACCTTGGTAATTGGCTTTTTAGCAGGTTCATACCCGGCATTTTTCCTGTCTGCTTTTCAACCTATTGATGTGTTAAAAGGCAAAATATCCGAGGGCTTTAAAGGCGGCTTTTTACGCAGCTTTTTAGTGGTTTTCCAGTTTTCTATTTCCATCTTCTTAATTATCGGCACGTTGGTTATTTATAGCCAGCTCCAATACATCCATACCAAAAGCCTTGGCTATAACCGCAGCCAGATGCTGGTTATTAAAAACGTAAATGTATTGGGCAAGCAGGCAAAAATATTAAAGCAGGATGTTAAACAAGTACCCGGTGTGATAAATGCCACCATGTCTACCTATTTGCCAACCGGCGAAGAAAGAACCGTTACCGGCCTGTTCCCCCAACTGCCTATTGATGTAAAGCATGATATGCTTACCGAATTTTGGCCGGTTGATGAAGATTATATCAATACCCTGGACATAAAACTGGTAGCCGGGCGCAATTTCTCCAATCAGCTCGCATCCGATTCGTCGGCTATGATTGTGAACGAAGCCTTTGTTAAAAAATTCGGCCAAAAAGACCCGCTGAACAAAACCTTATACCGCGATACTTATGGCATACAGGCTTACCATATCATAGGCGTTGTAAAAGATTTTCATTACAGCTCATTACGTGATGAAATAAAACCACTGGCTTTATATTACAGCGAGGACAGGGGAAGCATAACCGCTCGGGTAAACACTGCAAACCTGCCGGCCTTAATGTCGCAAATACAGGATAAATGGAAGGGCCTGTCTCCTTACAATTCATTTACCTATTCATTTATGGACCAGGATTTTGATGCAACCTATCGCTCCGAGCAGCGCATCGGCACCCTGTTTATTTGCTTTACCGCATTAGCTATTGCCATTGCATGTTTGGGCTTATTCGGCCTTGCAGCCTACGCTGCCGAGCAGCGCAATAAGGAAATAGGCATACGTAAAGTATTGGGCGCAAGCATATCAACCATAGTAAGCATGCTGTCGATGGATTTTATAAAACTGGTGTTTATCGCCATTTTAATATCATCGCCAATAGCATGGTGGGCCATGAACCATTGGCTGCAGGATTTTGCCTACCGCGTAAACATACAATGGTGGGTTTTAGCGCTGGCAGGCTTTACAGCCATATTTATAGCATTTATAACCATAAGCTTTCAATCCATACGGGCGGCAATAGCCAACCCGGTGAAGAGTTTGCGGTCGGAATAAGAATGTTCATTGGCTCACTGGTTCATTAGTTCATTGGTGAAAAGTTTAATAAACTAACCAATGAACTAATAACCTGATAGTACTAATGAACTAATGAACCAATGATACTAATGAACTAATACCATGATAAAAAACTACTTTAAAACCGCCTGGCGTAACCTGTTGAGTAACAAGTTTTACGCTGCTATCAACATTATTGGCCTTACTGTGGGCCTTACCGTTGGTTTGCTCATTTTGTTATGGGTAAATGATGAGCTAAGTTTCGATCGTTTTCATACCAAAGCCGCCCAAATTTACCAGGTGGAGGCGCAAATGGGTACCGGTGCCGATAAACAGATTTGGGGCGGTGTATCGGGCCCGATAGCCTACTATTCGTTAAAGCAGGTGCCCGGTGTGCAAAATGCGGTGCGTATGGTAAATGAGTGGGAGTATTCGGTATTCAGGTATAAAGATAAATTAATGGATGCGGGCGATGTAAATGCCTATTATACCGACCCGTCTTTATTTAAAATGTTTGATTTTAAGCTGTTAGAAGGTAACCCCAATAATCCTTTTCCTAATAACCAATCCATTATTATTACTCAAACTACGGCAAAGAAATTTTTTGGCAATGCCGACCCGATAGGCAAAGTTATACAGGGCGATAACCGCGATAATTACACTGTAACAGGTTTGGCAGCCGATCCGCCCGAAAACTCCACCATAAGTTTTGATATGCTTTTTAGTATCGAAGTAAGAAAAGCCCAGTATACTAAAACCAGCTACTGGAAATCGATGGATGAAGATTGGGGCAACTATTATGCAAATACTTACCTGCAATTACAGCCCGGCGTATCGCCGCAATCCGTAGGCGACAAACTTACGCAGATACACATCATACACCAGCCCGGCCCCGAGGCTGCAAAGGTGAAATTTATTACCGCGCCGCTAACCAGCCTGCATTTGTATAATGCCGATGGTACGCCTTCGGGTATGCAAACGGTTAAGGTGTTTTTAATAGTGGCCATATTAATTTTACTTATTGCCTGTATCAATTATGTAAACCTCTCAACAGCACGTGCCATGCTGCGCTCAAAAGAAGTAAGCGTACGCAAAATAATAGGCGCGGCCAGGGGGCAATTGTTTATGCAGTTTGTGGTCGAAACAGTAATATTTTTTACCATAGCGCTTGTTATATCCTTTATCCTCATTAAACTATTAATGCCTTTGTACAATGAGGTATCGGGCAAGCAAATGACATTTAATTTATTGGATGCCGGCATTTGGAAAGTTATAGGCATTACTGCTATTGTAACACTTATCATATCAAGTATTTACCCGGCGCTGTTATTATCATCCTTTAAACCCATTAACGCCTTAAAGGGTAAAATATCGTTAGGGGTGGGTAATGCTAATTTTCGCAAGGTACTGGTGGTTTGCCAGTTTGTATTTTCTATAGGCCTTATCATAGGTACGCTGATTATTAACGGACAGCTGAAATACATCCGCGAAAAAGAGCTGGGCTATGATAGATCATACGTGTTTTCTGTTGGTATGGGCAATATGCAGAAGAACTATGAAGCCGTGCGCTCGCAATTATTAAATGAGCCCGGTATAAAAGATGTAACCAATGCGGGCGGCAATATAATTAGTATTGATAATAATACCAGCGATGCAGATTGGGATGGTAAATCGCCCAACATTACCTACCTCATACACCCACTGGGCATCAGCAAAAATTACATGGACTTTTTTAAGCTGAAGCTTGTCGAAGGCAGTAGTTTTACCGGTATAAAGTCAGATTCGGCACATTATATTTTAAATGAAACCGCAGTGCGCCAGGCCGGTATTACCAATCCCATAGGCAAGCGGTTTAAATTGTGGCAAACTGATGGTACTATCATTGGCGTAGTAAAAGATTTTCATTTTGCATCATTACGCCAAAAAATAGAACCCGCTATATTCTACATGCCGGGTGGTAGTAAGATGCCAACGAATGGGCAAATGTTTATTAAAACCACCGGCAGGGATGCACCCAAAGCTATTGCTTCGGTACAAACAATGTGGAAACAATATAACCCCGGGTTCCCTTTCAACTATAGTTTCTTAGATGAAAACTATAACAACCTGTACAAATCCGATCAGCAATCAGGTACCTTATTCAGCTGGTTTGCAGGCATAGCCATACTGATATCATGCCTTGGCTTATTCGGACTGGCAACCTATACCGCGCAGGTTAAGGTAAAGGAAATAGGCATACGCAAAGTACTGGGCGCAAGCGTAACCAATATTACCGCCATGTTATCCAGGGACTTTTTGGTGTTGGTAGTTATATCAATAGTAATAGCCAGCCCAATAGCCTGGTGGGCCATGAATAACTGGCTGCAAGCCTTTGCCTACCGCATGCAAATACAATGGTGGATATTTGCCCTGGCCGGCATTATAGCCATACTAATAGCCTTTGTAACCATAAGCTTTCAATCCATAAAAGCCGCGCTGGCCAACCCGGTTAAAAGTTTACGATCTGAATAGTTCATTCGTTCACTGGTTCATTAGTTCATTGGTGAAAAGTTTAATAAGCCCACCACCAATAAACTAATAACCTGATAGGACCAATGAACTAATGAACCAATGACACCAATGAACTAAATATCATGATGAAAACCAACCTAAAGCTAGCCTTGCGTAATATTTTTCGCAACAAATTGTATTCGGCAATAAACATTATCGGGCTAGGTGTAGCCAGCGCGTTTTGCATTTTGGTTTACCTGTATGTAAATAATGAGCGGTCGTTTGATAATTTCCATCATGATGGCAGCCATCTTTTCAGGGTGGAGGAAACCGATGTTTTCTCAGGCTTAAGGAACTTAAGCAATAGTAATAATGCGACAAATAAGGGATTTTTCTCTTTTTTAACCGGCGATAATGACCAGCAAAACATGATACAAACCCCGGTAGTGTTTGCCCCCGACTTAAAACGAAATTTTCCGGAAATAGCAAACGCCATCCGCATACGTTCGGTTTACACTCCCATTATCCGCAGTGGCGACCAAAGTTTTAAAGAAAGCGACCAATGCGCGGCTTACGTTGATTCGGACTTTTTTAAAACCTTTGATTTTCCCCTGGTACAAGGTAACAAAGCCACCGTGCTTGCCGATAAAAAATCGGTTGTGCTGAGCCAGCGTTTCGCCAAAAAATATTTTGGCAACGTAAACCCCATAGGCAAAACGTTAAATATTACCAGCGAAAACCTATTGCTTACCGTTACCGGCGTGGCGAAAGATTTCCCGGCCAACTCAAGCCTTAATTATGATATCCTTATCCCGCGCCAGGCCGATGGCGACTACAAGAATGAGGTAAGCGGCGGTGTAAACAACTTTAGCGATTTAACTATAATAAGATTATCAAAAAACACAAATGCCGCCGCCTTTGGGAAAAAGCTGGATGCCTTTTCAAAACAGTATTTTCAACCGGTGGTAAATAGTATGGCCAAAAACGATCCTAAAGATAAAATAGCCCAAATGCATATCTACCTCCGTCCGTTTGCCGATGCGCATTACAGCCCTATTCACACCTGGGGGCATTATACCGATTTAAAAAATATTTACCAATTGGTATGCCTCACCATAGTTATTTTGCTGATAGCCTGTTTAAATTATATACTGCTAACCCTAACCAGCGCCATATCGCGCTCGCAGGATGTTGGCGTGCGCAAAACCATTGGCGCAGGCCGCCTGCAAATAGTATTACAATATTATACCGAAACCCAGCTACTGGCATTAATTTCGGTTATAGTGGGTTTTGTTTTGGCGGTTGCCTGCCTGCCGTTTTTTAACAGCTTAACAGGAGCTTCTTTAAATATTTCTTCTTTTTCGGCAGGGAGTATTGCTATAATGATGCTCGCGTTAATTATGAGTCTGGGTTTGTTAGCGGGTATTTACCCGGCGTTGGCCATGTCGGGCTTAAAGCCCTTAAATATTATGCGGGGTTTTTCAACCTATCGTATCAGCCCGGTTTTATCAAAAAGCCTGGTGGTGCTGCAATATACTATTTGTATTGTGCTGGTAATATCGGCATTGATTATTAATAAGCAAATGCATTTTATAAGCGCTACAAGCATGGGCTTTGATAAAGACCAGGTAGTGTTATTGCAAAACCCGTACCCCTGGAACGATGCGCAAGATGGTAAGTCGCTTAAAGAACGGCTAACCCAGTACGTGGACACACAACCCCAATTACAGGGCATAACCACCACCTATTTTGATTTTGGAGGCTATAATACCATCGGTTTTATCATTAATGGTAAACAAATTGGCGCACAGGAAATGGGGATTGATTACAATTACTTTTCATTCAACAAGATACCTATAGTTCTAGGACGCGGTTTTTCGAAGGATATAGCAAGCGATACCGCGTACCTCAAACTTTCGGCATCGCAAACAACCCCGAGATCATCTACTATAAATCACAGTATTGTGGTTAATCAAACTATGTATAATTTGCTTGGCAAGCCGAAGCTGGATGTAATTAACCCTCAAATAGGAGGTATTATCATCGGTGTTTGTAAAGATTACCATACCGAAGATTTAACCAAACCAATTTCACCCGTATATCATAAGGTTACAGGCGCGGTTGATGGTTGGTTCTGGGTAAAAATAAAAGCCGGGCAAAGCATACCCAAAGCTATGGATAACCTGCACACCAACTGGGATGCCCTGACCAACAATATGCCCTTTAGCTATACCTTTATGGATCAGGAAGTGGCCCAAAGCTACGATGCCTATTTACGCTGGATGGCTACCATCACCACCTCGTGCATACTGGCTATAATTATCGCCTGCATGGGTTTGTTTGGCCTATCGGGCTTAAGCACCATTAACCGCACTAAAGAAATAGGTATCCGCAAAGTTTTAGGCGCATCCATATCCAACCTGTTTGTGTTGTTGAACAGGGGTACGCTGTTACTGGCGGCAGGCTCATTTGTTATTGCCGCGCCAATAGCCTTTTACTTTGCAAACCAATGGCTGGATAATTTCGCCTACCGCATAACACCCGATTGGCAACTGTTTGCATTGGCAGCCTTAATAGCTGTATGCACCGCCATAATAGCGGTAAGCTACCATACCATTAAAGCAGCAATTGCTAACCCGGTAAAGAGTTTGAGGTCGGAATAGTTCATTGGTTCACTAGTTCATTGGTTCTATCAGTTAATAAACTTTTCACCAATGAACTAAATGTGTATCATAACCGAACATATACTGTTACGCTTACGAACATATACGTTGTGTAGGGTTTATTTAATATATTGATTTTCAATAGTTTGTAATTTGGTATGCATTTTAATACTAATCATGTAGTTGGTGCTGCAAATCACCAATGAGCTAATGAACCGGTGAACTAATGAACCAATAACATGATAAAAAACTACATAAAAACCGCCTTCCGCAGCCTTACTAAAAACAAGGGTTTTACTGCTATTAATGTTTTGGGGCTTGCCCTGGGCCTGGCAACCTGCCTGCTTATTGTATTTTACGTGTTTGATGAGTTAAGTTACGACAGGTACAACGTAAATGCCGACCGTATTTACCGTGTAAATGAGGATATAAAATTTAGCGGCAATACAACAGATTTAGCTCAAACCCCGGCGCCTTTGGCAGCAGCCATGAAAGCCGATTTTCCCAATGTTGAACAGGTAACCCGGTTGATTGACCGCGGCGGCTTCCAGGTAAAAAAGGGCAACCAAAATATACAGGAAAATGCCATGTTTTATGCCGATCCGTCGATATTTGATGTTTTTACTTTGCCGGTCATGAGCGGGTCGGCCGCTACCGCGTTAAAGGAACCGCATAGTTTGGTAATAACCGAAACCATCGCCAAAAAATACTTTAACACAACAAACGCGGTAGGGCAGGTTTTAACTTTTAACGATTCGGTACAATATAAGGTAACTGCCGTAATACAGGATGTTCCAAAACAATCACATTTTAAGTTTGATTTCCTGATATCGATGTCGACCCTTGCCGATAGCAGGAACGACGCATGGATAAGCAGCAATTATAATACCTACCTGTTGTTAAGGCCCGGCGCTGATTATCACAGCCTTGAAGCCAAATTACCCCAATTTTTTAAACAACATGCAGGCCCGCAATTAGAAAGTATGCTGCATTTAACATTTGCCCAATTTGAGCAAGCAGGCAATTATTTAAAGTTTAGCCTAACGCCGCTTAAAAGTATACACCTGCAATCAAACCGTGTTGGCGAGCTGGGCATGAACGGCGATATACAATATGTATACATGCTATCGGCAATAGCCTTGTTTATTTTGCTTATAGCCTGCGTAAATTTCATGAACCTATCCACCGCACGTTCCGCCAATCGTGCGCGCGAAGTTGGCGTACGTAAGGTTTTAGGTTCGCCCCGCAAGTACCTTATCTTCCAGTTTTTAGCCGAGTCCATAATGGTTACGCTTGCCGGCGCCATTATAGCCGTGTTTACAGCCTGGCTGTTATTGCCATTGTTTAACCAAATGTCGGGCAAGGAGTTAACCATTACACCGCAAATTATTATTTGGCTGATACCTGTATTGTTAATAATCATTCTGTTTATTGGCGTACTGGCAGGCTCGTACCCCGCGTTTTTCCTTTCGGGTTTTCAACCTATAGAGGTATTAAAGGGTAAACTATCAGCCGGGTTTAAGGGCGGCAGGCTACGCAGTTTTTTGGTGGTTTTTCAGTTTGCTATTTCTATATTTCTTATTATAGGCACATTGGTTATTTACAACCAGTTAAAATATATTCAAAACAAAGATTTAGGCTATAACCGCGAAAATGTGGTAAGCCTTTGGAATATTTACACGCTTGGCGATAAGGTAGATGCTTTTAAACAGGAAATTAAGCAACTGCCCGGTGTGCAAAGTGTTACTGTAACAGGCGCTCTGCCAACTACCGGTTATGGTAATAGCTCGGTGATTTTTAAAACAGCCGTTGCCGATCAGAAAAACTCCATGTTATCCGAAATATGGGGTGTTGATGAGGATTATCTTCCAACCTTAGGTATAAAAATAAAATCGGGCCGTAATTTTTCTGCCCAAATGCCTACAGATTCATCAGCAATGATTATAAACGAGGTAGCCGCCAAAATGCTGAACCTCAAAAATCCTATAAACCAAATTGTTTATATGCCGCAGGATGATAAGGCCCAGGTACTAAAACCTTACCGTATTATAGGGGTGATAAAAGATTTCAACTTTAAGTCGCTGCGGCAAAATGTAACCCCATTGGTGCTGTATGAGGGCGTTAACCACGGAGGTTTAAGCATCCGGGTAAATTCGGCCAATATCATTCCGCTGATGGGTTTAATCAAAACCAAATGGACATCATTTTCGCCTAACCAGCAATTTACCTATTCGTTTATGGATAAGGATTTTGACGCCATGTACCGCTCCGAACAGCATATGGGTACTATTGCTGTTGCATTTACTTCGCTGGCTATCATCATAGCATGTTTAGGCTTATTTGGCCTGGCAGCCTATGCCGCCGAGCAGCGCACCAAAGAAATTGGCATCCGCAAAGTGCTGGGCGCCAGTATGACAGCTATTGTAAGTATGTTGTCTAAAGATTTTATAAAACTGGTTTTAATAGCCATTATATTGGCTACGCCGGCAGCATGGTGGGTAATGAACCACTGGCTGCAGGATTTTGCCTACCGTATTAACATACAATGGTGGATTGTAGCGCTGGCAGGCGCAACGGCAATAGTAATAGCTTTTATTACCGTAAGTTTTCAATCTATAAAAGCCGCGTTAACAAATCCGGTTAAGAGTTTAAGAAGCGAATAGATAGATATAATTAAAAATAGTTTGCTCTTAAAGTCTCCCCTTCAGGGGAGATTTAGAGGGGGCTACCAATGAACTAAAAATGATAAAAAACTATTTTAAAATTGCCTGGCGCACTATTATACGTAATAAGGGCTATTCTATTATTAATGTTGCCGGTTTAGGCATTGGCATTGCCGCCTGCCTGCTTATTTTTGTGGTGATAAAATACGAGTTGAGTTTTGATACCGATCAGCCCAATTACAAAAACATATACCATTTAGTTACCGAATCAAAGGCAGCTGACGAAGTACGGTACAATCCCGGTGTGCCGGATGTGGCCCCTGATGCTTTACGGCTCGATTTCCCTGGCGTAAAAATTGGCGCGGTGGAGTCCAGCTATGGTAGCCAACTAACCGTGCCTTCAAACAACGGTAATGCTTTGAGCGATAAAAAATTTACCGAAAACATAGGCGTTGCATTTACCGAACCGCAATATTTTGATATAATACAATCTACATGGCTGGCGGGTAATGCTTCGGTGTTAAATAACCCCGATATGGTGGTGCTTGATAAAAGTACGGCTGCCAAATATTTTGGCGATTGGCAAAGCGCCATGGGGAAAATCCTGAAAATGGATAATGTATTAACGCTAAAAGTTGCCGGTGTAGTAGCCGATGCTCCCTCAAATACCGATTTCCCGCTGAAAGTGATGGTATCATACGTAACCTGGAAAGCCCACCCCAAAGATTATGGTTATGTTAAGAATTGGGGCTCGATAGGCAGCAGCCACGAGGTGTTTTTGATATTGCCGCCGGGCATGTCTGCCGATAATATGAATGCACAGCTTAAAACATTTTCGGCTAAACATTTTCGCGATGGCGTAAATAAAAATACACTGTTTTTGCAGCCCTTATCGCAATTGCACTTTGATACCCGGTTCTCCAACACCCTTGGCGACCATATAACTTCAATGGCCACTTTGCGCACCTTATCTTTTATCGGCATCCTCATTATCATTATGGCGGCCATTAATTTTATTAACCTGTCTACCGCACAGTCAGTAGGGAGGTCGAAAGAAGTGGGCATCCGCAAAGTATTGGGCAGCAACAGGCGGCAGCTTATTATACAGGTTATTGGCGAAACCAGTATCATTGTTTTTGCGGCTGTTGCGCTGTCGCTTATTATTGGCGAGCTTGCCCTGCCTTATTTACAAAATATAGCCAGCGTGCCCGATACAATAAGCCTGCTTAACGGCACATGCTTATTGTTTTTAGCTATTGTAATGGTTTCGGTTATTGTATTGTCGGGCCTTTACCCGGCTTTGGTAATATCGGGTTTTAAACCTGTTTTGGCCTTAAAAAATAAAATAACCGCGGCATCGGTTGGTGGTATACCACTGCGCCGTACCCTGGTGGTTGCGCAGTTTGCTATTTCGCAATTATTAATTATC
>Ga0302315_10002331_pt1 | contig 18068 bp, 13 predicted proteins | sample III_Palsa_N3_1_FD_200532 | JGI IMG/M metagenome (GOLD analysis project Ga0302315, IMG submission 200532) | Peat permafrost microbial communities from Stordalen Mire near Abisko, Sweden - III_Palsa_N3_1 | ecosystem: Environmental > Terrestrial > Soil > Palsa > Peat permafrost | place: Sweden... | reverse complement strand
CCTCTCCAGCAGTAATTTTTCCTTCTTTTGAACTTGATGTGATCACTTCAGCTTTTCCGGCAACTTGTGAAAGTGCTTTCTGAATCCGCTGCGTGGCGACCGAGTTAATTACGGGCCCTGAGATGACCTTGACGTTATCGGGATCACCAAAAACGGTGTTATTTGTCGCAGCAGTGAGTTCTTTTTTGAAAGCACTCCATCGATCGCTTGCGATGCAAACATTCTGAACGGAGATGCAGGATTGCCCAGCATAACCGTAGGCACCGCCGCTGATTTTTTTAGCGATTGCTGGATAGGCAGATTCTGGGATGTCATCCATCACGATGACCCACGCGTTGCCACCCAATTCTAAAGTCACAGGTTTATCGTAGGCTTGTTGTTGAATGAGTTTTCCGACACGTGCGGATCCTGTGAACGAAACCATCGCTACTTCCGATGAGCGGGTGAGTTTTTCGGTGAGTGCATCATCTGCCAAGGTGAATTGAACAAGGCCTGGTTCATATTTATCAAAAAGCTCGACGAGCTTGATCGTTGTGAGCGGAGTTGAAGGTGAGGGCTTAATGAGAATGGAGCATCCACTTGCGATGGCGGGTGCGATTTTGTGCATCACGAGATTGAGCGGAAAGTTGAAGGGAGTGATTCCAAGAATCAATCCCAAAGGAAAGCGTGTGTGAATTCCGAATCCTTGACGACCGTTTTGAGCGGTGTCGAGACGAAGGAGTTCTCCAGCAAATCGTTGAGATTCTGCAGCAGCCCAGCGAAGCACACCAAGGCAGCGATCAACTTCGACATTTGCAAAAGTGATGGGTTTTCCCGCTTCTTGAACGATGAGCTTCGCGAATTCCTCGCGGCGGTTCTCAAGATCCTTTGCCACGGAGTTAAGGAGTTCGCTTCGACGCCAGCTTGGCGATTTTCGCCATTTTTCGAAAGCTGTCCGCCCTTTTGAGAAGGCCTGGTTCAGGTCTTTTTCGGTGGCGAAGGTGAGGTTGGCGAGTTCGATTCCGGAATAAGGATTTTTGACTTGAAGCAGCGACATGGGCTCAGACTAGCACGAAACGGCCAAATTTAAGGTCTCTTAGTGTATTGAAATGACTCAGGTAATCGGCTTTGGGGGTCATTAATCAACACGGCAAGCGACTGGCTGTTTAAAAATAGAAAAGTTGTGGTATGCTGCGTCTGGTAGTGAATCTCGCTTCTGCAGAGTCTGCGGGCATAGTGCCCATATCCTCTTTAGTGGCCCCAATGCCTTTAGGAGGTTTTATGGGTAAGAAATTATACGTCGGCAATTTGCCATTCTCAGCAACTGATCAAATCCTTGCAGACACTTTCGCTCAATGCGGAACTGTTGAATCTGCAAAGATCATCATCGACCGCGACAGCGGCCGCAGCAAGGGTTTCGGCTTCGTCGAAATGTCTTCTGATGCTGAAGCTCAAAAAGCTATCACCGCATTCAACGGACAAGACTACGACGGTCGTCCAATGACTGTTAACGAAGCTCGCCCAATGGAGCCTCGCACCGGTGGCGGTGGCGGCGGCGGACGTGGTGGCGATCGCAGTGGCGGTGGCGGCGGACGCTGGTAAGTTTTTCTAATTTCTAGAAATCAAAAGGGCCCGAGATCGAAAGATCTCGGGCCCTTTTTTTTAAATCAGTTTTAGAAATTGATCGTACGCTTAGCAACGGCAAGTGCGGCTTCCTTCACGGATTCCGAAAGCGTCGGATGAGCGTGACAGGTACGTGCGATATCTTCCGCACTTCCGCCGTACTCCATCGTAGCAACAGCTTCTGGAATCATGTCACTCGCGCGGGGTCCAACGATGTGAACTCCGAGCACGCGATCAGTCGTCGCGTCGGCGATGATTTTTACAAGGCCGTCGGTCTCGTCCATCGTCTTTGCGCGGCCATTGGCCATGAACGGAAAGGTTCCGATTTTGTACGCGATGCCACGTGCTTTGACTTCTTCTTCGGTAGCGCCGACGGAAGCAAGTTCAGGCCAGGTATAAATGACGTTCGGGATCGCATCGTAGTTCACATGACCTGCTTGGCCCGCCATGAGTTCGACTGCTGCAATCGCTTCTTCTTCGGCTTTGTGCGCGAGCATCGGTCCGTCGACTAAGTCACCGACTGCGTAAATGCCTGCCACCGGTGTTTGAAAATGTGTATCGATCTCCACTCGGCCGGCTTTGTTCGTTGCGAGGCCAACGCTATCAAGTCCGAGATTTGCGGAGTAAGGCTTGCGCCCCGTTGCAACGAGAACGTAGTCGCATTCGATTTGAGATTTTGTAGAGGTTGCGATTTCTTCAACCGAGATCAGCATGCCGTTCTTATCTTGGCTTGCACCCAAGCACTTCGTGCCGAGTCGGAATTCCATTCCTTGCTTGATGAGCGCTTTCTGAAGTTCACCAGCAACTTGTTGATCGCAGGGTCCTAGGATTCGGTCCATGAATTCAACGACAGTGACGCGAGCCCCGAGGCGAAGCCAAACAGAACCGAGTTCGAGTCCAATCACGCCGCCGCCAATGACGACGAGGTGCTTAGGAACTTGGGGGATCGCAAGAGCTCCGGTGGAGCTGAGAACGCGCTTTTCGTCAAACGGAAGAAAAGGCAGTGCCGTAGGTTCGCTGCCAGTAGCGAGCAAAATGCGAGGAGCACTCAATGTACGAGTTTTCTCGCCTTTCACTTCCACAAGATAATTATCGCCGTCTTTGCCGGTGATCTTGCCGTGTCCTTGAGCCCATTCGACTTTGTTCTTTTTGAAGAGACCCGCAACACCGTTGGTGAGCTGGCGAACAACCGCCTCTTTGCGTTTGAGCATCGTATCGAGGTCGAGTTTTAAATCACCAACCAAGATGCCGTGCTTTTGAAATTTTGTCTTCGCTTGATGGAAGTGTTCGCTCGACTCGAGCATCGCCTTTGAAGGAATGCAGCCGACGTTCAAGCAAGTGCCGCCGAGAGATTTGTCTTTCTCGATACAAACGGTTTTGAATCCGAGCTGAGCTGCGCGAATTGCGCCGGTGTATCCAGCGGGTCCGCTACCAATGACGATGAGATCAAAACTTTCGGCTGCCATTTAATACTCCATTCCAAGCTTTTCAGGATGCTCGAGCAGATCTTTCACGGTCACGAGGAAGGTCACGGCGCCCTTACCATCGATCAAGCGATGGTCGTAAGAGAGCGCGAGATACATCATCGGACGAATCACGACTTTCCCGTCAATCGCCATCGGGCGATCTTGAATCTTGTGCATTCCGAGAATCGCGGCCTGTGGCGGATTCAGAATCGGAGTGGACATGAGTGAACCGTAGGTTCCACCGTTGGTGATGGTGAACGTTCCGCCGGTTAAGTCAGCGATGGAAAGTTTTCCATCACGGGCTTTCAATGCGAGTTCCCCAATCTTCTTTTCGATTGCGATGTTGCTCATCAGATGAGCTTCGCGAAGAACTGGTACAACGAGACCGCGATCGGTTCCTACAGCGATACCCATGTCGACGTAGTCGCGATAAATCGTGTCGCGACCATCAATCGAAGCGTTCACTTCTGGAACAGTTTTGAAAGCAGCGATACAAGCTTTTGCAAAAAAGCCCATGAAACCTAAATTCACGCCGTTCTTCGCTTTGAACGCGTCTTTGTTTTTCGCGCGGATTTCCATGATCGGACCCATATCGACTTCGTTGAAAGTCGTGAGGATCGCAGCAGTGTGCTGAGCTTCGACCAAGCGCTGAGCGATACGTTGACGAAGCATCGACATCGGAACGCGCTTATCGCCTGGACGTTCTTGATAAGTGGAAACGGGTGCAGCAGCAGGCGCTGGTGCTGCGGTAGTCGCTGGGCGCGGAGCAGATCCCGCTTGAATGACGTCGCCTTTGGTGACGCGACCGTCGCGTCCGGTCCCGTTGATCTGATTGGTGTCGACACCTGATTCGGTTGCGAGCTTTCTTGCAGCGGGGCCCATTCCTGCGGATGCAGGAGCGGCGGCACGAGCTGGAGCGGCACTCATCGGAACGCCTGCAGGAGCTGCAGCGGCGGGAGCAGTAGCTGCTGGAGCGGCAGCTTTTGCAGTAGTTGCGGCAGCAGGTGCAGAGTCTGCAACGGTCGCAGTGCCGGCATCATCAATCGTCGCAATCAATTCGCCGATCGGAATTCTATCGCCTTCGTTCTTCAACGTTTGAAGTACGCCGTTAGTCTCAGCAACGATTTCGACAGTAGCCTTGTCGGATTCGATTTCCAGAAGCAGCTCACCGGTCTTTACCGCTTGGCCGTTCTTCTTATGCCATTTCAAAATACTGACTTCCGTAATCGACTCACCAACACTTGGAGCAACGATGTTCTTTTTCATGAAAAGGCCTTTTCGATAATTTCTTTTTGTTCTATTTCGTGAAGCTTGTGGGATCCAACTGCCGGGGATGCCGCGAGCGCACGACCGATGTAGTCAATAGTACGGCCGCCGACCTTTTCATTGAAAAGATCATAGCCACCGAGCCATTGGTTAAAAATGTAAGTCCATGCGCCCATATTGCGAGGCTCTTCTTGTACCCAAGTGAGCTTTGCGTTTTTGTAGCGGTTCAAGATTGCAGCAAGCTTCTCCGCAGGGAACGGATAAAGCTGTTCCATGCGAACGATCGCCGTATCCATTTTGCCTTTGCCAGTGCGCTCAGCAAGTAATTCGTAATAAACCTTGCCTGAACACATCAGTACGCGTTTGACTCCATCGGCTTTCACGGCAGTATCATCCAAAACTTCTTGGAAACCACCTTGCGAGAAGTCATCGAGGGTCGAGATCGCTTGGGGATGACGGAGCAAACTCTTTGGCGACATGAGGATCATTGGTTTCCGGAAGTCACGTTTGACTTGACGGCGGAGCGCGTGGAAAAGCTGCGCAGGGGTCGTCAAATTGCAAATTTGCATATTATCGCGACCACAGAGTTGAAGGAACCGTTCTGGTCTCGCATTCGAGTGTTCCGCGGCTTGTCCTTCGTATCCGTGAGGAAGAAGAAGGACGAGTCCGCTCATGCGTTGCCATTTGGATTCGGCGGTCGCGATAAATTGATCGATGATGACTTGAGCGCCGTTTGCGAAGTCGCCGAACTGGCCTTCCCAGAGAGTCAATGCTTGTGGATAGGTCAGGCTGTAGCCCCAATCAAAACCCATCACGCCAGATTCGGAGAGAAGACTGTTGTAAGCGTTGTAAGAAGCCTGATCTTTGCTGATGTGATTGAGCGGAACGTAAGTTGCGCCCGTGTCGAAATCGTTCAAGACCGATTGGCGGTGGCTGAAAGTTCCGCGCTCTGAATCTTGGCCGGAGAGACGAACAGGTGCGCCTTCGCTGACCAAAGTTGCGTAAGCGAGAGCTTCGCCTGTTCCCCAGTCGATGCTTTTTCCTTCGTTCACTGCTTTCAAACGTGCTTCGAAGAAACGAGTAAGTTTCGGATGAAGATTGAAACCAGCAGGGATTGTGTTGATCTTCTCGGCCAAAGATTTCAACGTTGCTGCCGGGACGGCAGTTTCAATCGACTTAAACATATCTGCTGCAGTTGGGCGCCTGAACTTTTTCCACTGGCCGCCTTCGAAAGCAGAATAATACGTCTGGGGCTTTTCTTCGCGGGTGCGAGTTTGTGCAGCAGTCATCGTCGCAATCACCGCATCGACCATCGCTTGCGCCTGATCCGCCGTGACGACATTCTCGGTGATCAACTTTTGGGAGTAGACGTCGCGAGGAGAGGCGTGGGCCTTAATCTCTTTGTAAAGAACTGGCTGAGTAAACGAAGGTTCATCGCCTTCATTGTGACCGTGTTTACGGTAACAAATGAGATCGATGAAAACGTCCTTCTTGAACTTCTGACGATATTCCGTACAGAACTTCGAAATTTGCCATACAGCTTCAGCATCATCGCCGTTCACGTGAAAGATTGGGCAATCGAGCATGAGTGCGCCATCGGTCGCATAGATCGTCGAGCGCGCGTCTTTTGGTGAAGTCGTGAAGCCAACTTGATTGTTGATCACGAGGTGCAGAGTTCCGCCCGTGTCATAGCCTTCAAGCTGCGACATCTGCATCGTCTCATAGCAAATCCCTTGGCCTGCAAGAGCAGCATCGCCGTGAATAACGATTGGGAGTACTTGAGTGCGAGATTCGTCTTTTAAAATTTCCTGCTTCGCACGCGCCATGCCTTCAATCACCGCGCCAGCAAATTCGAGATGGCTTGGGTTGTAGGCAAGGGAGGCGTGAATCTTCTTACCGGTGCGAGTGGTGAGGTCTGCCGAAAATCCCATGTGATATTTGACGTCGCCTTCGCCGTTAGTCTTGTCTGGTTTATAGGCGCCTTCAAATTCGGTCAGGATGTAGTCGAGTTTCTTGCCAAGAAGATTAGAGAGAACATTGAGGCGTCCTCGGTGGGCCATGCCGATCACAAAATCTTTGCAGCCAAGTTCAGCGCCCGTTTCAAAGATACAGTCGAGGGCGGGGATCGTGTTTTCTCCGCCTTCAAGAGAGAAACGTTTTTGCGCGACGTAACGCGTGTGCAGGAAGCGCTCAAAAGTTTCGGCGTCCGTTACTCTTTTTAAAATGAACTTGCGAGTTTCGGTATCGAGCTTCGTGCGGCCCAAAGTGGACTCGAGTTTCTGTTGAACCCAATCACGCTCGGCGATGTCGCGGATGTGATTCACTTCGATCGCGACGGTCTGACAGTAAGTGTTCTTCAGTTGAGTGATAATGTCGCTGAGGCGAGCAGAGCCCATGCCGACGAGTTTTCCACTCTGAAAAGTTTTTGCGAGATCTGCCTGAGTCAGTCCAAAACGAGCGAGCTCAAGGTAAGGGTGAGAAGTAGGAGCAGGAGTAAGGGGATTGATGTTGGCGATCGTTCTGCCGAACTCACGATAGGCGTTGATCAGTTCGGCGACACGCGCTTCACTGAGAAGATCGGTGCTTGATGCGACGACGGCTGGGCCTGCCGAACCATTTGTAGTTCCGTTGGCATGCCCATTCGAGAGCGCATGGTCAGCAGTTCCTAACTCGTTGCCGAGTTCGACCCCTTCGAAAAAGTAACGCCAAGTAGGATCAACGGAGGTTGGATCCTTCTTGTAACGGCTGAGCAGTTCGTCGATGTATTCAGCGTTGGCACTTTTGAGATAAGTAAATTTTTCCAAAGCACGGCCTCTTCATTTGGTACGGTTCAACGTAGGGATTGAGGTAGGATATCCCTTTAGTTTTAGTGCGTTTGAAGGAGTGCCGTCAAGGTGTTTGGGGCGTATAAGTCGCTCTAAATTTTGATGACCTAACGCATTAATTTGAGAGGTGTCCAGGGTCTCCGTCACCTCGGTAAATTCGACCTTATTTTAGGGCTTCGGAGAGGACTCTTCCTTCGCTTAAAGACGGCGCAACTACTCCACTCAAGAATGTCAGCGTGGGCGCGATATCGATCACGTTGGCCTTGGAGGAGTAACGTCCGGGTTTAATTCCAAAGCCGGCGAGAATGACTGGGACCGTTCGGTCATAGCTATAGCCGGTCATATGATCGGCGGTAGAGTTCGATGCGACGTAAAAGGGTTGCGGGATGATCGTAATATTGGCACTGCGGCCCGGATAGTAGGTATGCAGAATTTGCCGCTCGTGCATTCCTGGAGGGAGTTTGCGAGCTGCATATTCTGAAGACGTGAACACAAATGCGACTCCCTTTTGCGAGAGGAGCACGTTCTTCGCCACCGCTTCCACTTCAGCCAGAGGTGCTTTCGTTTCTTGAAGAGCGCCTGCGCTTAAAAAGTAACTCAATTCTTGAACGAACCCAAACCATGGGGTCTTTGGTTTTCCAAATTTTTCGTCCAACGCTTTTGTGATCTCTGGGACTAGATTCTTTCCGTCGCCAATTTGTCCGGCGCCGAATCCATGGGTTGCCAGCCATTTTGGATTTGGCGGAATTCCATGATCTCCGGTGAGTACGATCGTGACATCTTTCAATGGCACACGTTTTTTTACAAAATTTAAAAGCTGAGAAAGCACCCGGTCTTCACTTTGAGTCATCAATTCCATCTCGCGTGAGTTAGGACCAAAAGTGTGACCGGCGATATCATGGCTCGAGAAGCTGACTGCGAAGAGGTCTGTCGCTGTGTCTGCTCCTCTTCGTTGTCCCATTTGATAATGATCAAAGGCCTTCTCGAAAGCCTGCTCTGTTAACATCGATCCATAGGGCATGCCGTAAGAAGCGTGCGTCCCTGTTTTTACAGAATCAGTCAGGACGTTGGTGGGAATGCTTTCGTCCCAAGCCATGCCAGTTTTATTTTGCTTAATTTTAGGAGTTTTCCCAGATGAATCATCTTGTTTTTCCCACTGAATCGCAGCGCCTTCAGATTTTTTCACATTGGCATTGAGCTCGAGCATCCAGTCGGGAAGTTTCTTTGAAGGAATATAAAAGTCACTCGACGTCCACTGTCGAGCGGCGCCATCAAACCACATCGAGAGATCGGGGCGATGACCGCCCATCAAAATCGCCGCGCGATCTTTCAGTGCAAGAGAGACGACGTGGGATGGAAACCCAGCGTTTTTGAGTTCGTCACCCACGGTTGATGAAATCATATTGTTTGGAGAGGTTCCGACATGCTCCTCCGTTGGAAATCCAACCGTCGAATACTTCGGATCTTCGGCGCAATAAAGTTGTCGTTGAGTTTGTTGGTCAAACCAGTTGTTCGTGACGATTCCGTTGAGATAGGGATATGCGCCCGTTAAGATTGTCGCGTGACCCGGACCAGTCATGCTTTCTAAAATGTCGTACTCGCCGTCGGGATAGTAAGCTCCCGTATCCATCAGATATTTGAATCCGCCGACTTGGCCATTGTGATTGGCGGGCAAGAAAAGTTTTTCAAAGCGCGAAAGATAGTCGGCCCGGAATTGATCGAAGACGATCACCAAGAGGAGCTTCGGCCGCGGAGTGACTTTAGATACATCCTGAGCAAAACCCGATTGGCTCGCGATCAGGGGAGCGACGAACGACAAAATAAGCGGCAGGGTAACGGAAAGTTTGCGAAGAGAGAGCATGTCAGCATTTTTGGCTCAAAAGCAGGGCGCTTGTCGAAGTAATTCCTGGGTACTGACGAACTTAAAACCGATTTTGACGCAGTTGCTTACCGCCGCATCGGCGGTAAGCAACTGCGTCAAAATCGATTAATCAGTTATGAGCTCGGTTGAATGATCAGACTTGGCTGGACTCGAGCTTTCCGATATCTCCTTCTGATACTTTTTTAAGGACACCTTATGAAACTTCTCTCCTGGAACGTAAACGGCATTCGTGCGGCCGCAAAAGATGGAAAACTTGCGAAGTGGATGGACACTCAAGATGCAGACATTGTCTGCGTTCAAGAAGTGAAGGCTTTCCAAGAACAATATGAAGAGTCGATCGGTGGCGCGCTCCTGGCTGGATCAAAGTATCAATCACACTGGCACTCGGCCCAGAAGCCGGGTTACAGCGGCACCGCCGTATTTTCGAAAAAAGAACCTCTCTCTGTTAAACAAGGAATTGGTGTTCCCGAAATCGATCACGAAGGACGAGTCCTTGTTGTCGAATACAAAGAGTTCACGTTGTTGAACTGCTACTTCCCAAACAGCCAGCGCGATTCTGCGCGGCTCGATTACAAACTCTTCTTTTGCAAAAAATTCCTCGAGTATACCGAAGCGCTTCGCGCCGCTGGAAAACAAGTCGTCATCTGTGGCGATCTCAATATTGCGCACAAAGCGATAGATTTGAAAAATCCCAAAGCCAACGAAAAGAACGCGGGCTTTCTTCCAGAAGAACGCGCGTGGATGGATCAGTATCTCGCGACCGGTTACGTCGATACTTTCCGAAAGTTCACGCCTGATCCTGGACAGTATACGTGGTGGAGTTATCGTCCCGGAATTCGTGAGCGCAACATCGGATGGCGCTTGGACTACTGGTTGGTAAACCAGGAGTTTTCCGATCGTGTGAAAACTTCTCGCATTCAATCGGATGTGTTTGGTTCGGACCATTGTCCAGTCGAGCTTGAAATTCGCCTGTAAAAGGCTTGATGTAAAAGGCTCGAAATGAGGACCTAGTTAAGCTTTTGATCTGTGCCTACTACTTTTTCATGTGTCGCTGGTGACACATCCCGAAGTATCTGGTTTTTTCGCATTATTTACTGGCGCGGCGCTTGCTCCATTGGTCAGTATGAAAAAGATTTTGATCGCTTTTATTACACTGGCATCCGCCACCACAGCCTTTGCTGACGGATACCCTAATATTACGAAATGCTTTCATGATGAGCGAGCACTCCTCGGTCATACTGGTCCTTCAGACCAAATGGTCGTTTCGAGTTTCAAGGGTGAACAGGAACGCCTTGATCCGAATGTGATTAAGACGATGGCAATAGCTGCATCTTTTAGGCGTGATCCGCAAAGTAGTTTTGGTAGGATGCAGAGTGGGTCGCAAAACAGTATGCCCTACGATGTTACCAAGACGGATGCATTTCTCATTAGCCCAGATGGAGTCAAGAAAGTTCATTCCTCCCGCGTGTTCAGAGTCTCGGAAGGCGAGACGGTTGGATTTGATGTGAATGGAAACTGTGTTTCGGCTGACCTCGACACGAGCGAGCTCTCGGGGCGTGAATCTTCAATGAATCCACTCAGACCCGGAAAATGTAACCGTTTAATAGGCGAAGCTCAAACTTCAGAAGATGCTCGCGCAGATGCTTATCCTGTTCTCCTCAAAGAGCAGGGGTTGTTGATGCAAAGTCTCAGCATTCAGCTGCTTCAACAGCAAACCGAGCACATGGCTTATCAAGGTCCCGCTCCGATCGAAAAAAATTATGAACAGGTGATCGACTCCTGTGTCGATGCGTTTAGAAAAGATTATGCGCCAAACGCACAGGCGAAGAAGGATGCGGTCGCAACACTAGAGTCTCAATGGGCTTCAATGCATCTTCGGAGAAACGAAGCGCAAGCGACCATGTCCGCTTTTATCGGCGCCCCACTTTCTACTGAATGGCACAGCGCAACTTCCTTTTCCTTAGTCAAAGAAGTTTACGATAACCTCGCGGGCGAATCGCCATCGCCTCAAGCTGGGGCACACGTCATCGAAGCAAAGTAAACGCTCTCGCATATAGTTCTTTTTTGGATGGAGATTGATATGAGATTCGCATTATTGGTTTTGGTATTAATGACATCAGCGACTGCATTCGCCGGTAATTCTACGTCGGTAGTTATTTCTTGCGCAGAAAAGGTCAATGCGGATCAGAACATCCACGGAAATCCCGTTGATATTTGTTCCAATGCAAAAAGCGCGGTGGATACCGCGTTAGTCATCTCGTGTGCGGAAAAAGTCAACGCTGACCAAAAGATCCGAGGCAATCCTGTAATGATCTGCGCAAATGTAAAAAGTAACGCCGACATTGCAGCAGTCATCTCATGTGCGGAGCAAGTCGATGAAGATCAGGCTATCAGCGGAGACCCGGTCGCCATCTGTTCGAATGTGATGCTGCCCTAGGTTGGATCAAATCCCCGTCGTATTCGCGCGAGCTCTCATGCAACGCTCTTCTTCTTGCTTGCGAGTCATGAGGTTCTTGCGAGCGCTGGCTGGAAGGTCGCTGCTCTTCAAAGCTTTGGCGGTTCTATCCACCACATCTTGAGTGCAGGTCTGTGGGAAGAGGCTGGAAGTGTACAGATCCGTAAAGACCTCGTCGGTCGACTTCACGGCCTGAGTGAGATGATCGAAATAGGGTCCAACAAAATCCTGAATCAAAGCATCTTGCCCGAGAACATTGAAGTTCGACATGACATCTTCGAGATCAGCAGCACTCAAATCACCTGTTGCGCCCTTAGGAGCGGCAGCAAAGATCTTATCTGCCCAATCCGACTTATTCTTCTTATCAGGGATCTGAACAAGAGCCGCGATCGAAGACTTCTTACCCATATCCGTTGGATCGGCCGTGAGTTCCTTCTGAATCAACTCGTTCGAATCAGCAGCGCCGTTTCTTGCGAGCGTCTCAACGATGGACCAACGAACTTCCTGATCAACCTTAAAGCCTGAGATGTGTTGGGCTCCGGTCAAAACCTCGCGCAAGTAAGCGAGGGTCGTCGGGGTACTCGCAGCGTTCAACAACGTGTGGAACCAAATCAACTGCGCGTCACTTCCAGCTGTGGAGGATTTTAACTCACGGGTCGCAAGTTCTTCTACTTGCGGTAAGTATTGAGCGCGCTGTTCGAGAGTCATGAATTCCAAAGCAGAGTCACGATTCAAGCTCAGGTTCACGAGGCTTCGAAGAGTCTTTTCCAAAACCTGATTGTCTTTTTCGGAGGTGATCTGTTTGAGAACGACATCGGCGTAACTTGCTGGAGAGATCTTTCCGTTCACAACCATTTCCCAAAGAGAGAACCACATCATTTGACGAGTGAGAGTGTCGTCGATCAAGCTCAACTGGGATGAAACTTTTTTGAGCGACTGAGGATCCAATTCCACTCGGACATAATCATAGTCGTTCGTGTTTGGATAAATCAGCTCAGGACACGGTTTACCGATCGCTTCAGTAACAGAAGTCTGAGCAGCGGAGTAAGTTGCAGGGATCGCTTCTTTCAACAGAAGCTTTCCTTTGGCGTTCAAAGTGTAAAGACCAATTTCTGTGCGGTGAGGCCGAAGAACCGTGCTGTTTTCAGCCGGAGATTGGAGAAGGTCCAATTTCGTAATTTTAGAAACACCCTGCGCGCCATTTGCGTCTGGGGTTGGATCCGTTGCACAAGCCCAGTCGACTTTCAACGAATTCACTCCAGCAGTCATCAGCCATGCATCTTGCCAAGTAGTGAGATCTTTGCCCGAAGCTTCGGCGAGCATTTTCATGAACTCAGCGAGCGTCGTGTTGTGAAACGCGTACTTTTGAAAATAACGTTGAATCCCTTCACGGAAATCTTCGTCGCCTAAGTAGTAGCGTAGTTGCTTAATGACCGAAGCGCCCTTGCCGTAGGTGATTCCGTCAAAGTTTGAAAACGCGTGATCCGTATCAGGAACCGGAAGTTCGATAGGGTGGGTGGTAACGAGTTGATCTTGCCAGTAAGCCCATTGCTTATCGCCGGCGAAGAAGTCTTCCCATGCGGTGTTCTTCGTCATCCCTGCGACTGGGAGTGTTTCACTCATTGCCCAGTGAGACATGAAGGTTGCAAAACTCTCATTGAGCCAGAGGCCGTTCCACCACTTCATGGTGACGAGATCGCCGAACCACATATGAGCCATTTCGTGAAGGATCGTGTCTGCACGATCTTCGCGTTTTTGGCGAGTGACCTTGGTGCGATAAACGGTGCGTTCGGTGAACGTGATCGCGCCGGCGTTTTCCATCGCGCCTTCGTCAAACTCAGGAACGATGATTTGATCGTACTTCGAGTACGGATACGGATAACCAAATTGGGTCGCGTAGAAGTCGAGACCCTTGCGAGTGATATCGAACCACTCTTTGAAATCGACGTACTTCTTGAGGGATTTACGTGCAAAAAGACGCATCGGAATTCCCTCTGCGTCGGCTTTCCAGCTCGTGTAATCCCCTGCGATCAAAGCGAAGACATAAGTGCTGAGAAGCGGTGATGGAGGAAACGCCCAACTCTTGCGGCCGTCGACGTTCGAAACATCACGCTCCAAAGTGTTGGTGATGACCTGCCACTGCGGCGGAGTCTCCACGGTGAGTTCGAAAGTCGCTTTCAAGTCGGGCTGGTCAAAGCACGGAAAGATGTTGTGCGCGAAGAAAGGCTCTAAATCACTATAGAGGTAGATCGCTTTATCGACTGGATCTTGGAAACGGTGAAGGCCGTGGCCGTTGTGACTGTAAGGATGAGTGAAAGCGATTTCAATTCGGTTGGGACCAGCGCGAAGTTCGCTCAGTTTGAAATGGATGCGATTGCCATCGTAGCGGTCTGCCGTTGCAACATCCTGAAGAGTCGTTCCGTTCAAGATAATCGAGTGAAGGGAGCCATTCTGGAAGTCGATGAAAAGGCTAGAGCCGTGATCTTTCGCTTTCGGCTTGAGGTCGAAGCCCACGACAACGCGTCCTTCATAATCCTCAGGGTCTGTATTCAGCCCGAACCAAAGTTCGTAAGCAGGGTGGCCCACTTGCTTCGAGCGCGTAAAAGCTTCGTCTTTCGTGAGAGGAGTCGGAGTGAACTCGCCGCCAGTAGGTGTCTTTGCGGCTGTTGCGGATGGGGTTGGTTTTGTAGGGCTGGAACTACATCCCGAAAGCGCAAGAACGGCCAAGCAGACTAAAAATTTCTTCATTCCTGGTTCTCCGGAATATGTTCGACACGAATGCCGACGGATTTCAAAACTTCGACTGAATCTTTGATTCGATACTCTTTGCCGTAAAACACAGCTTTCACGTTTCCGAGGTTGATCAGGCGCTTTGCGCAAGCAACGCAGGGAAGGTGAGTGACAAAAACGTATTTTTCTACGGATCGGGGAGCATCACAGTTGATGACCGCGTTCTCCTCGGAGTGGAGGCAACCGCAGTTTCCGGGCTCATCTCGATCACAACCGTTGTGCAGTCCAGTGGCGTTGCCGTTGTAGCCTACGGCTAAGACTTTTCGGTAATCCGTGGTGGTGATGACCGTCCCTACCGAAAGGCGGTGACAAGTCGAGCGTTGAGAGAGCGTCGCCGCGAGGTCCAGGTAGATCCTTGCGAAGCTTGGACGTGGTTTTTCAGGGTCTTTGGCAGGATTTTTGGACGAGGTCATTTAGCTGGAACGTTTACATAGGACAGGTAAAAGCTCAATTCCCGAATTGATTCGTGAATATCGTCGATCGCGCGATGCTTGTTACCCTTGGCGAACTGGAGATTGTATCTCTCGCGGAAGATCTCTTTGAAGGAGCTCACATCGATCAGACGGTAGTGGAGGCGTTTGGCGACCTCGGGAAGGTATGCATCGATGAATCTGCGGTCGTTTCCAACGGAGTTTCCGACCAAGACTGTCCGGTCGTTCGTCTTGTAATGGCGATTGAGGAGCTCTAGGATCTCTTTTTCGACGGTCGCGAGTGGTGTTCCAGTCGGAACAGCGGCAGTTAAGCCGCTCTCTCCGTGGGTACGCTTGCACCAGTCGTTCATCTTATCGAGCACTTCTTGGGGCTGGAAAACGATCCGATGGTACTCTTCGAGGGTCTTGAACTGAGCGTCGGTGATGACAATGGCGACTTCGAGGATGGTGTCGATCTTCTCATCGAGGCCAGTCATCTCAAGGTCGACCCAAAATAGTGGTTTAGACATAACGATACGGTCAGCTTTCCCTGTTAGTAAAACAAGTGGATGCGGCGAGTCATAAAAACTCGGTCTAGTCCATTTTCCTTTGTCATAAAAAGCACTTGATTGGAACAGTCTTTTTTGATTAAACCCCTGTTCTACTTTATTTCCGGTTTAATTTGGGAGAAGGAATCTTCATGGCCAAGGTTACAATTGATAGGGTCCGCAACATCGGTATTTCTGCGCACATCGACTCGGGTAAGACTACCCTCTCTGAGCGCATCCTGTTCTACACGAACAGAATTCACGCCATTCACGAAGTGAAGGGTAAGGACCAAGTCGGCGCGACCATGGACTTCATGGATCTCGAGCGCGAAAAAGGAATTACCATCCAATCCGCCGCAACGTATTGCGAATGGAAAGGTTACAACGTCAACTTGATCGACACTCCGGGACACGTGGATTTCACGATCGAAGTCGAACGCTCTTTGCGCGTTCTCGACGGCGCTGTTCTCGTTCTCTGCTCTGTCGCAGGCGTTCAATCTCAGTCGATCACCGTCGATCGCCAGATGAAGCGTTACAAAGTTCCACGTATTTGTTTCGTGAACAAAATGGACCGCGCAGGCGCGAATCCCTTCCGCGGCGTGCAGATGCTTCGCGAGAAGCTTTCTCACAACGCTCATTTGATCACCTATCCAATCGGCGCTGAAGACCAATTCAAGGGCGTCGTCGATCTCGTTCAAATGAAGGCTTTCTACTTCGATGGCGATAACGGCGAAAACATCCGTGAAGAAGAAATTCCAGCGGACATTCTCGGCGAGTGCAAAAAATATCGCGAAGATTTGATCGCAGCAGTGGGCGAGTTCGACGATCTCGTCGGCACCAAGTACCTCGAAGGCACGGACGTCACTGTTCCTGAACTTCGCGCTGCAATTCGTAAAGCGACTCTCTCTTTGGGCTTCACTCCGGTGATGACTGGTTCTGCATACAAGAATAAGGGCGTTCAGCTCTTGCTCGATGCTGTGACCTATTACCTCCCGGATCCATCCCAAAAAGAAAACATCGCTCTCGATCAAAACGCTGCAGAAGCTCCGGTTGTCCTTCTTTCGGATGGCAACAAGCCTTTCGTCGCTCTTGCATTCAAGCTCGATGAAGGTCGCTACGGTCAGCTGACGTACATGCGCATTTATCAAGGCACGATTAAAAAGGGCGAAGTGATCTTCAACTCTTCTAACGATAAGAAGTTGAAAGTACCTCGCTTAGTGCAGATGCACGCCGATCAAATGACGGATATCGAAGAAGCAACCGCTGGCGAAATCGTCGCGTTCTTCGGTGTGGACTGCGCGTCTGGTGATACCTTTACCGATGGTAAAGTGAAGTACACTATGACCTCGATGTTCATTCCGAACGCCGTGATCTCTCTTGCGATCGCTCCTAAAGATAAGGGCGGCTCTGCGAACTTCTCCAAGGCGCTCAACAAGTTCACGAAGGAAGATCCTACTTTCCGCGTTCATCGCGATGAAGAGTCTGCACAGACCATCATCAGCGGCATGGGCGAGTTGCATCTTGAAATTTACTGCGAACGCATCAAGCGCGAGTACAACTGCGAAGTTGTGGTCGGTAAACCTCAGGTTGCTTTCCGTGAGACGATTACGCAAAAAGCGAAGTTCAATTACACCCATAAGAAACAATCGGGCGGTAAGGGACAGTTCGGTCGCGTCTCCGGATACATCGAGCCACTTCCATCTGATGCAACGATGCTCTATGAGTTCGTTGATGACATCGCCGGCGGTGTGATTCCACGTAACTTTATCCCAGCTTGCGATAAAGGATTCCAAGAAGCGGTTAAAGAAGGCCGTCTCATCGGATTCCCAATCGTCGGCGTTCGCGTCACCATTGATGATGGCGCTTACCATGACGTCGACTCTGACGAATTGTCGTTCAAAACTGCAGCACTCATGGGCTTCCGCGAAGCTTACGAAAAAGCAGGTCCATCGGTTCTTGAACCCATCATGAAGCTTGAAACCCAAGCTCCAGAAGAGTTCCAAGGATCCGTCATGGGTCAGATCAATCAGCGCCGCGGTATGATCTTGAACAGCGGAACCAACGAAGGTTACGCAATCATTGAAGCAGAAGTTCCGCTCAGTGAAATGTTCGGTTACTCCACTGACTTGCGTTCAGCAACGCAAGGTAAGGGCGAGTTCACCATGGAATTTGCGAAGTACTCGATCGTTCCTCGCAACGTCCAAGAAGATATGATGAAGAAGTTCCAAGAAAAGAAAGCTCAAGCAGCTAAGTAAAAACAATGGGGTCGTCTCTTTTGGGACGACCCCATTTTTTAAAGGATTCACATGTCGGCTCTCGTACCACTTATCACTGTCGTTCACGTCATTCTCTGCGTGTTTATCGTTCTTGCTGTGTTGGTTCAATCCGGCAAGGGTGCTGAAATCAGCGCTTCTTTCGGCGGATCAAGCCAAACCGTTTTCGGAAGCACCGGCGGAGCGAACTTCTTTCAGATTTTCACCGGCGTCTGCGCTGCACTGTTCATGGTGACTTCGGTCTTCTTGGCGACTCAGGGCGGAAACCGCGCGATGAGCAAGAGCGTGATGGATGTTTCGGTTCCTTCGACCAGCACGTCAGCTCCTGCAGCGACGACCCCTGCGGCTACAACTCCTGTAACTTCGGGAGCTAACACCACCGGCACTGCGCCAAATACCGCAGCGCCTGCTGCACAAGGTGCTGCTCCGGCTCCAGCTCAAGCACCAGCTCAGCATTAATCATTTGCTCGTTCGTCGGATTCAGTCGGAAAATCACGACTTAGTTCTTACACTCCTAAATAACATCTTCGGTCCAAGAAAAGGCGCCTCAG
>Ga0302315_10002328_pt1 | contig 18081 bp, 15 predicted proteins | sample III_Palsa_N3_1_FD_200532 | JGI IMG/M metagenome (GOLD analysis project Ga0302315, IMG submission 200532) | Peat permafrost microbial communities from Stordalen Mire near Abisko, Sweden - III_Palsa_N3_1 | ecosystem: Environmental > Terrestrial > Soil > Palsa > Peat permafrost | place: Sweden... | reverse complement strand
CCCGTGCAGCCGAAGAATTTGCGACGGCACTTCGTCTTGATCCCGGACTTTGGGAGACGCGCTACAAGCTTTCGGCAGCCTACAAACGAACTGGACAGCCCGCGCTCGCGGATCAGCAAATGCGATTATTTCTTGCGAAGAAAAGCCAGAATGCCTCGGAAGATCAAGCTTCTGGGCCACAACTAGAGGAGTTCCTCTCGGTGTTCGCAAAGCCGAACCCCAAACCTAACCCGAACGCCGCATGCGCGGTGCGAAACTAAACACTGTGGGCTCGATGCAACAAACGGGCGAGCGTGCACCGACTACGCAGTTGCTAATTGAACGCTTGCACGCGGCTGCGTAGTCACACCTAAAGATCACCGACATCTCAGGCCGTTTGATCATGAGTATGGCTGCGAGCGTCATAGGAAGACTGCCATCGGTGGTCATAGATCTCAAACCGGCGAGCGCGTAGGAAGCAATTCGCCGCTGCGCGACAGACGGCCAAACCAAGCTCCGCAATGAAGCCCCGAAGGAACAGCCAGCACGCTTAAAGATGGAAGGCGTTAAGTTCCGTGGAAAGCATGTTGACATGGGCAGCATCGAGCTGAAGCTGAACAACATCATGACCGCGCCACATCGTTCCACCTTCGCGAAGCCAGACAATGCGATCCTCCTAGTTACCATCGGCTGCGTCCTGAAGCACTACGACACCAAACCGCGAAAGTGAAACGCTTGTTGTGTCCCCACCCTTGAGCACATCGTGCATTGAATGTGGCAGCTTGACGCGTATCTCAGACCCATAGTTCGTCAGAATGAGAATCCGCGATTTTTCGTTCGACCGTATCGCCACATCCACGTCTTCCGGCATCTCAGGCAAGACTCTCGGGAGGCCGCTCACCTTGAGCATCCACTCCGCAGCACGTCTCATTGCAGCCGTATCAAGCTCTGTGCCAATGTAAGTTATCGTTCCCCGCCCAACTTTGCGTGTCACAGCCGCGGGCTGTCCGTCTAACCAGCCGTTGCTCGTTCCATAACTCATCAGAACCTGCGTCGCCTGATCCGTTATGTCAAGCTGTTCGGCCCACGTCGTATCCTGTGCATCTCCCCACATGCCGCTTACCGGCACAGGTTGATCCAGTGCGTAAAACTGCTCAACCCTCGCTCCCAGCATTGCGGCGAGTGGTCCCGGCTGCCGTTCTGGAAAGAGACTGTTGTCTTCGTCCTTCATGGCACTCCGCTGCCCCAGCACAAGATTGCCGCCTGTACGAACGTACGCCTCCAAATTCCGTGCGGCCTCAGGAGTCAATACGTTCAACGCCGGAGCTACAACCAACTTGTACTGGGTCAGCGGCGCAGTATCCGCGACCACGTCGACCGAGCCAGCAAGTTTATGCAGCGGAGCGTAGTAGCTCAAGAGAGCATCCACCGGATCAAATGCTTTATTGTGCTTCTGCCAGTTGATGGCCCATCGACTAGAGTAGTCCTGCAGCACCGCAACCTCGGACCTCACGGTCGTTCCAGCCAGCGCTGAAGCAGCTTTCTCGAACTCTGCCCCAATCTGCTTCACCTCACCGTATAGCGGGACGGGTGTCCCATCGGCTCCGACCAGCGTACCGTGGTACTGCTCCTGTCCGTTCAGCGCGCTCCGCCACTGCCAGTACTCCACTGCCTCCGAGCCATGGCCAATCGCATTCCACGCCATCGCCCGAACCTCGCCCTTATCGAGAGCATTGTTGTCCGTCTGCCAGTTCACAAAGCCCGGCTGCGTCTCCATCACCCAGAAGTTCTTGCGCAAGAATCCGCGGGTCAAATCGTGTGTCGCGCCATTGCGCACCGGGTCCAAGTGACCCGTCCCCACATAATCGTCCCATGAGGCAAAGTCTAAATCCTGCGCCACGGTGTAGTGATCGTATGCGTCAAACCATCCCATCATGTTTGTAGTGATCATCTGTCGAGGGTCAGCATGCGCGCGAATCGCATCCAGCTGGTTTTTCTGATAACTCCGCCAAGTGTCGGAGACGAATTCTTTCCAGTTCAGCATCAGACCAGGGTTGCCCCCATGTTCTGCGATCGGAATCTGATTCCACTCCTGGTAGGTCTCACTCCAATAAGCGGTGGCCCACCGCGCATTTAGATTCTCAAGCGTCCCATACTTGGCATGAAGCCAGCTTTGAAATTGTGCCTGGGTAGTGTCTCCATAGCTCTCATTGGCGTATTCGTTGTCAATCTGCCAGCCGATCACATTCGCGTCATGACCGAACGCCTCGGCCATCTTTTCCGCGATCCTCCGACTCAGTTCGCGATACTTGGGGTCGCTCCAATCGAACTGTTGGCGATTTCCGTGCCCGTCCTTCCTTCCGTTTTCCATGGTACGCAGAGTCTCAGGATACTTCTGCGTCAGCCAAGCTGGCGGTGCGGCAGATGGCGTGCCCATCACAACCGCGATGTGATGCCTCTCCGCTGCACGCACGGCGTGCTCGAGCCATTCCAGATGAAACTCGCCCTCATGGGGCTCGATGGTGCTCCAGGCAAACTCGCCCACCCGTACAAAATTTATGTGTGCTTGTTCCATCAAGGAGAGGTCTGCGTCCCATCTGCTCTCCGGCCACTGCTCGGGATACCACGCCGCTCCAAGCGCCAGTGCAGAGCGCCGCGAATCGGTGGGCAATGCTATCTGAGCATGAGCATGGACACTCAAGGCCAATAGAACAAATGCAGATCGCGCAACCCAAGACCGCAAAATCATCGAAACTCCCTCATTCGATTGCCACCGGTATTCGCTGTTCGATGCTGCCCGCGTCTCGACTACAGGTGACGGTTGATCAGATTTTCCAATTGTTCCTGCCGCCCTGATCGTGGCTGGGGATTGATGTTGCGTTCTTCGCTTCGGGCAGCGATTGCCTCCAGCGGCTCCTTGCCCGCCAGCATTGCCTTGTTCTCCGGCAGATTCCAGCCTGCATAGCGTTCGTCCACAATGTCGGCCAAACGTCCTTCCTCATGGATTTTCGCAGCGATCAGGAACGCACGAGCACACATATCCACTCCGCCGATGTGCGCATGAAGCAGATCCTCCGGCTCCGTTGACTGTCGTCGGACTTTCGCTTCGAAGTTCATTCCTCCCCGGCCGAGCCCCCCAGCCTGGATCACGTGATACATCGCAAGGGTCATCGAGTATAGATCTGTCGGAAACTGATCCGTGTCCCAACCAAGCAACGGGTCGCCGCGGTTAATATCGAGCGAACCGAGAATGCCCAGGTCAGCTGCCATGGCAATTTCATGCTCGAAGGTGTGTCCGGCGAGCAACGCATGATTAGCCTCGAGATTCACTTTCACCTCGTTCTCCAAGCCAAACCTCTTTAGAAACCCAAATACCGTCGCCGTATCGAAGTCGTATTGATGTACGGTCGGCTCCTTCGGCTTGGGTTCAAGAAGTATCTGACCGCTGAATCCAATCTTGTGTTTGTACTCCACCACCAAGGTGAGCATGCGGCCCATCTGCTCCAGCTCGCGCTTCAGGCTGGTGTTCAACAGCGTCTCGTAGCCCTCACGACCGCCCCACAGTACATAGTTTTCGCCGCCGAGCTTCTTCGTTACATCCATGCAATGTTTAATGGTCGTTGCAGAATAAGCAAAGACTTCTGGGTCCGGGTTGGTCGCGGCGCCTGACATAAATCGCGGATGGCTGAACAGGTTCGCCGTACCCCACAGCAACCGCGTCTTTGACGACTCCACCTTCTTCGCCAGGTAATCCGACATGGTGTGAAGATTGGTAATTGACTCACGCAGGGTTTCGCCGTCGGGAGTGATGTCGCGGTCATGGAACGTGTAGAAGGGAAGATCAAGAACACGAAAAAGATCGAATGCAGCATCGGCCTTATCCTGGGCTGCCTGCATCGCATCGGTTCGGTTCATCCAGGGGCGATTAATTGTCGGCGCGCCGAACGGATCGCTACCATTCATCTGAACAAGGGAGACGAAACCTTCGAGGACATCAGCTATGCCTCCTGTTCCGGAGCTCTCGGTGATATCGGTGAAGCTGCCGTTGCCGTTGTTGTGATATAGGCGATTGCCGCCATAGGCCGTCACGTAGAGATCTTCAAAGCCGTCATTGTCGAAGTCTCCCACTGCGACACCCATGCCGTAGCCGACGCCTTTGAGCCCAGAGCGCTCGGTGACATCCTCGAAGGTGCCGTCTTTTTTCTGGTGATAGAGGCGGTTCCAGTCTTGGGGGCCGGACTTCTGCGGAATGGTGCCCTTTGTTGTTGGGTTGTCAAGGTGAGCGCCGTTGACAAAGAAGATATCAAGAAGGCCATCGTTGTCATAATCGAAGAACGCGACGCCCGAGCCCATCGTCTCGAGCAAATACTTTGTTGAAGTGTGAGACGCGACGCCTTGAAATCGGACGCCGCTGCTTTGGCTGATATCTACAAATTTGCCGGGTATGCCGGGCGGATCTTGTGTGACAACTTGAGGAGGAGGTGAGGTCTGCCCGAAGACAACAGATGCAATCGGGAAGCAGAGCGAAACCGCACTGCCGATGCACACGGATCGCGCAGCGAGAAGGATCGGGAATCGTGTTCTGAGTTTGCGGGCCTGAGATGAATCTGTTAACGACACTGTTCGCTCTTTCTGCTTCTTTGATGTGCGATTTCGATCTATTATCTCGATCTATTTCTTTGACGATTGGACAAGACTCGCCTGACAAAATCCCAGTCTTGGTCTACCTGTTTTCTTTCGCTTCGGGAGCAGGACACGACCGACTGCCGTCTTCCAACGCTGTGAGAGTATGGCGCACCTCCCCCATTCCAGGGCTATAGACCAGCACAGTTCTGAGCGTGTCTTCTGCGGCTTCTTTAGATCCAAGCATGCACTGCGCCTTGGCGAGATTCTGTCCGAGGGCGGGGATGTCAGCGTTTTGACGGAAGGCTCGCTGCCACGAATCTGCAGCCGCCTGGAGGTCACCCGCTCGGGCGAGGAGAGTCCCTAGATTCGTTGCGGCTGTCAGGTTCTCGGGATCCTTTTTCAAGACATCCTGGTAGTAAGTCTTGGCGTGAGCGTCATCCTGATTCAATTGGGCTATGATTCCGAGCGCGCGCAGCACTGCAGGGTCCTCGGGATCAGATTTTTCCGCCACACTGAGCATCTGCCATGCACGCGATCTTTCGGTAGTGAGTCCTTTAACCACAACGAGGTTGTAGTACGCCAGAGCGAGGTCGCGCGATTTGCTCGTGCTGGCTAGAATCGGAATCAGCTCCGGGGTCCGAGCCGGAACAGTTTCCAGATCGGGTTGGCCGGGGTGCTGTCGGATGCGGTGATCGGTCCATGCTACATGGGGGATGTTTTGCGCTCCGGTTTTAGGCATATGGCAACTGGTGCAGTCACGAGTTGCGACGTAGTGCTCGGCGACGTATTTGTCCTGAGCGTGACAAGTGAGACATTTGGCTCGATAGAAGTTGGTGCGCTCTTCAGCCGTTGGCGAAGCGTGAGGATTGTGACAGGTCATGCACGACATGCCGGGCCCGCTCGCGATCCTGCACCTGCTGGACTGGAACTGCTCGATCTCGCTGACGGCGCGCTGGGTCGTGTTCTCGCCGGCATAGACGAAGTAGGACATGAAGTCGGTGAGATCTGCGCCCGGTTTGAAGTCGAGTACAGACCGGTCGCGGCGTTCGACACTTGTATCGCCTTCGAGATGACAGAGACTGCAAATACTATCTCTCTTTGCAGGCGAAAGCTTGACGGGGTTGACGACAGCGGTGCGTCCGCCGGAGGCAACATGTTCGCGGCTATCCCCGTGGCAGCTCTCACAGGTTATGCCTACGTACTCGAAGGGCAGTCCGCGATAGAGATTGTCGGTTCCCTCCACCTGCTTGTTCACGCTGCTCATGTGGCAGCGCAGACAGCTTGGGTTAAGCGTGAGCGCTGCGGGGAGCTCCCGTGACCGCTGAAAGCCGGGCTTCATGGCATAGCCTTTGAGGTTTGCGTAGTACGCAATCGGACTTTCCAACAGGTATCCGTTCTTCGAATAGAGGTAGGTCAAACCGAGATGACCAGAGCCAAGGAAGTAATAAAGCCGCTCTTTGATTTTGATAGGAGGCGCCGTGGGAAGGGTATAGTTAAGTGTAGGGTGCGCCTGATTGCTTACTGTGTAAATGACGCCGGATGGAGCGTGCCGAAATGACCCTGGGGTGAGTCGTTCGCCGGCTAGTCCGCTCGCGTTGGCCATAGGTGTCTTGAGGTAAGTCTCGAATATCGTACGGTGACATTGGCTACAAACGGCATCGGCGTCGCGCACAGGTGTGGCGGCCTTGTCCTGCGGTAACCCACGCAGTGAGAAGACGGCAAGTAAGAAGAGCGGCAACGCCCGCAGCAATCTCCTTAGAAACATAAACTCACTTTCCATACAGAATGCTCGCCGAGTCTTCAAACTGCGCCTCACAAGCTGAACCACAGTTTGGGTAAAGGTTATCTCGACCTGAAAGCTAGAAGATGCAACGGTGTTTGTCAATAATGAGCAACGCTACGGGAGGCAAAAACGTATCTTGTATATTCACTCCGTGGCTGTCCGAATGAAAGATGTTGGACAAAGTCTCGGTGTCTCGATCGTGACGGTCTCAAAAGCGCCTAAGAACCATCCCGATATTGCGAAGGCAACACGCGAACGAGTGATGGCGAAGATCAAAGAGCTCAACTACCGGCCGAACCCGATGGCTTGGTGCCTGGTAACTGGGCGCAGTTCTCTCGTTGGTCTCACCGTGGCGGACCTAATTCACCCCCTCTTCTCGGAGATCGCGAAATCGCTATCAAGTGCGCTGCTCAAGAAGGACTTCTTCCTGCTCGTAGCTTCCTCCGAGAGTGACGCTGTCCTCGAAGATGCCGAGATCGACCATATGCTGGCTCATCGGCTGGATGCCCTGGTGGTAGCCACGACACGGTCGCCCTCGGAGAAGCTGCGCAAGGTCAGCGAGAAGGGCCACCGCTGATCCTTCTCGACCGCGGCTTTCAGGATTTTCGCTCTAACTTCCTCGGATCGAATGACTACAAGGTTGGTGAGTTAGAAACGGAACATCTCATCGCCATCGGTCGCAGAAGATCGCCCACATCCGAGGTCCGGAGAACAGGGTAGGGAAGAGCCGTTTCGAGGGGTATAAGAGACTCTCGAGCGCCACAGGATTGCCCATCGATACTCGGTATGTGATCGCACCGCTCGGCTTGGGATGTAGATGGCTGGAGGTGAAAGGAGACGGCGAGTCTTCGAAGCGCTCCGTACCCCCGCGTGCAGAAAATCGAGTTACGCCAATCCATACCTGCCGCATTTGGTAGCGAGAAGACCCATGTCGCGGCCCTTCCAATGCCCGCTTAGTCGCTGCTCCTGCTGCGGGATCCCGAAGTGGGCGAAACGTCAAACAGATTAATGCCGCAGTCAACTGAGTAGCGGACTCCACGCTCTCCAGTCGATGCACCAACTTTTCCGAACACATTCCGCAGCGTAGAAGCCCCAAAACCGAGCACTGAGACGCTCAGGCCGGTCGTTCCAAGATCACGATAGCGCAAAGGAGTCTCATTCCCGAAAGGAGGTATTAGCGCGAAAAGCATAACATTTAGCGTTAACTATGTGCGCAACGCCGGAGGTTATCGCCGTCCTACAACGTGGTAAATCTAGAGTCTGACGGCTGGCAACTGCCCTCAGGTTTTTCCGAATAGAGGAGTGAATCATGAAACGCTTCTGTCTTACGTTGAGTCTTCGCCCTGACCCCGAACTCATTGCCGAATACATTGAGCATCACAGAATCGGCCGTCCGGAAATTCACAAGAGTATCCGCGATGCGGGCGTTCTAGATATGGAGATATTTCATTTGGAAGGAAGCCTCTTCATGATCATGGATACGACAAACGATTTCACGTTCGAGCGTAAGGCAGAGATGGACCGGCTTAATCCGGCAGTGCAGGCATGGGAGAGGCTGATGTCGAGCTATCAGAATGTCTCCCCCGAGTCAGACCCCAGCACACGCTGGAGGCAGATGGAGAGGATCTTCAAGCTGACACACACAACCGACCAAACCTCGCTTGTAGATCGCAGGGAATTTTGAACAGGAGAATCGGAACCTCATCCGTAGCGAGCTGATAGTATCCCGAGCAAGCTATCAACCAACTCGGTCAAAAGACGTGGCACCTAGTGAGCCTCCAACTCAAGCACTTGCACACTGTACGGTGGGATGGTGTGGGAGAAATTCGGCCCCTCGATTCGCTTGGACGTCTTCACCGGTACGATCTGCGTCGGAGCGCTGATCGAATTGGTCTCTGCGTTCGTCTTGCCGCTGAGCGAGATGAGCATGGCTACTGGCGTGACCTTGTTCATACCTGAGAAGTTGATGTCTAACGCTTGTGGAAGAGACGAAGCGTTGACCATCTTGAGGTAGATCTTTCCGGTACGCGAATCACGGGTGACCGAGTAGAAGAATAGTTTGCCCTCGCCGGTAATGAAAGAGGTGGGAACTTCGTTGCCTAGATACTCTCCGAACATGCACTGCGCGTAATAGCTCGGCGCGCCGTAGCTCTTCAGCGCGTCATAACCGATCAGATCTGACTCCCACTGCATGCCCCCTGGATTCACATTCACGAACAACGGCGCGTAGGAAGCCATCACAATCAAGTCGCTGTTCCTCTCCATGCCGGTCATCCACGCCGCGTCTCCCAAGGCAGCGCCCATGTTTGTTGTGGGTGAGCCCTCCCGAGTCGCCCATTCGCCTACGAAGATCTTGGGTCCGTTGCGGTCAGTCTGGTCATAGTGCTTCACATCGTCAAAGAACTCGTCCGCGCGCCTACCCTACGATTCGTCCCAGTGAAAAGCTTTTCATGCTTCCGCATAAGAAGGTAACTTACAGGAGTCGATTTGTAAAATTTATGGTTGCGGAACAAGATGTCTTCACCTTGTAAAAACTCGCCTGTTGAACTCGGCCAGTCTCTTTGCCAACCACCCTCTTGAACTCGCAAAGTCCCTTTTGCCGAGAAACCTGAATTATGCATGAGCCATGGAGCAAGCCATCGATGCGGATAGTTGCAGGAGTAGATTTTGGAACGCTGAGTACCCGCGTAACCCTGCTTGATAGCAAGACCGGTCGGCTAGGTACAGCATCTGCCGCATATCCTTTACATCGCAAGCGGGAGGATCCCGATTTCGCCACTCAGTCCCACGACGATCAGATGAACGCCCTGGTTGAAGCAATGCACAAGGTGCTTTTGGAGACCGGAATTGCTGGCTAGAGACTACGAACGACTCTCACAAACTCTCGCCGCCTTCCATTACTTCGCCTTCGCATGCCCTCTCGCCAACCTCTTCAAACTAATCAACCAAAGTTGTTAGCAGCCTCCAGGGAAACAAAAAGCCCCTTCGAACCAAATGGGACTTTTAATGGCTCCATACACCATCCGTCGAAACCTGCAAAATAACGTGAACTTGCAAATGAGTGATCGCGACTTGCACTTTAAGGGTGACGCGGTCCTTCCTCACACCAACCAACGATCCCATCTGGAGTTCTAACACGCTTGGCATATTTTTTTGTGTGCTCTCCCTGGCGGCGATTGGTACTTATGGAGTGCTCGCCTACGCAGTTACAGAATGCACGCATGAGATTGGAATCCGCATGGCGTTAGGGGCAAAGAAAAGCGACATCACATGCTTTTGAAGCCCACTTTAATCCTGGTGACGGCCGGGTTGCGCTCGGAGGGTCTGGGGCACTGGTGCTGACTTGGTCCTCGGCAAGTACCTATTCGAAGTTAAACCTTCCGATCCGGCCACGTTCCTTTCCGTTTCCGCAATTCTTGCGCTTACCGGCATGATTACGGGTTTGCTTCCTGCTCAGCGCGCAACGAGAGTAAATCCTGTTGTGGCCCTCAGGCCGGTATAGGCTCCAGGCAAACGCAGATCTGAAAGATCCAACACGAGTTGAAGTAACACCGTGTTTGCAGCCATCCCAACCAATTGGAACCTGCCCATTTTGCGCAGTGCTGATAACTCGAATCGCCCCTGAGCTGTCCACCCTGCGCATCGAGGTTCACCCCTGGCCTGAAGGCCCTGGTTCAGCTTCCGTTTCTATGAGGAGTGAGGCGTCAAAGCATGCTGGTTAGCCAAAATAAACTCACGAATCGTTCTCGGCTGCCGTCCTACGAATCGCTCAGTCAGATCATTGGTGGGCAGTGGCTTTAGGTGATTTCTGAGGTTAATCGATTGCGACACAAGGTGGTTGACTGCTCGCGGGTTCTTTCCCTGCAAAACGACATCGAGTATATCCCGATACGCTTCAGGAGTGACTTCTTCATACCGAACAGGCCGGCCAACAATGGACGTGATTAACTCAGCGACCTGGGCATAAGTGAGCTTTTCGGGTCCTGTCGGATAAACTACAGGCTCTGAGGTTTGATCCGGGTCAACCAGCAGGCTCGCCGCTATAGCTCCGGCATCTTCTCCCGAGATCCAATTTACGGCCAAGTCTCCATGGGAATTACGTATGACCCCTTCTGTCTGGATAAATTGAGTGTGCAGAAGGAGAAGCTCATGAAAGAAGGCATCAATGCGGAGATGAATGCACTTAAAATCAGCCCAATCCAAGATGTTCTCAGAGACCCATTGTGCGCGACCGTGGGGGCTCGGATTGCTCGGACCTGAAGCGGAAACGGACATATTGACAACTCGCTTCAGGCCATTTTCCATCCCGGCCGCCGCAAACAGACCTGTAGCCTCTGCGATGCCGTCAGCCACTGGATAGCAAAAGAACGCGGTCTCTATGCCATCGAGAGCTGTACCCAAGCTCGCGTAATCGGTGAAATTTCCGACGGCAATTTGAGCGCCAAGTTTGGCGAGAGCTTCCGATCTTTCGCCAGCCTCTCGCACCATCGCTCGAACGGGCAATTGTCGCTTCAAAAGCTCTTTGACTACCGCGGTGCCGGTGCTACCAACGCGACCGGCGGCTCCCGTGACAAGAATAGGTTTGGATAAAGTGCTGGATGGGATTTGTGCTGACATGCTTCTCCTATGATGATGAACTTCTGAATGGGATGGGGTCGCTTCCAGGCTCGAATCAAAGGCAAACTCAGGCATGAAGTGCCCGGTCTCAGTAACGTATGAATCGGTCCGTCAACTGATGAAATAAATCCTTCACTTGGTCAAGCGTGGCAACATCCAGCGACGGAGTCGTCCGATGCTGTGACAAACCCGGATTAGTTCCGACGAACATCAGTGGTGCGGCCAAAAGAAAGCTGCACAGAGCTGTCGCTGCGAACTGCTTGTTCATTCCAAAGTCCTTTATTGCGGTTGAAAAGCAATCGTATCGAGGTAGAAGTTGAGATGTTTTCCTGCTTGTTCAAGAAAACCCAATTTTCTGTCTACTCGGTCGAAAGCCATTGCTCCTTCAAGCAGAGAGATCATCACGGTAGCTACTTCTTCTGGATTTACTCCCGCCCGAATCTCTTCTTTGTCCTGACCGTCTTTCAAAATGCTTTGGAGGTACAAGCGCCATTCCTTGAGAGCGTCTCGCGCCATCTTTTTGAGCGCAACATTGCCGTCATCATTATCGACAATCGAGTTAAGCAGGGGGCAGCCACCCGTAAACGATGGGAGCGACACCACATTTGTGACGTGTAACTTCAACTTCTCGATCGCATTCGTGACCATATCCATTTTGGCCATTCGGGCGCCGCTCGTTTCACTCCATGCATATTCAAAAGCTGCAACAGCAAGAGCTTCTTTGTTGGGAAAATGGCCATATAAGCTACCCTTTTCCAGGCCGACTGCCTCGACGATGTCCTGCATAGAGCAACCCTCGTACCCCTTGCGATTGAAGAGGGGGGCGGCCTTTGCGATGATTCTGTTCCGCGTTTCTATTCCTTTGCTCATATCGATCCTAATTGGCCTGCCCGTATAGTTTGACATGACAAACGGCTTGCCTGAGCACCTAAACCGGGGAAGGGCTTGCGACCGGGAGACAACTTCGTCCACGACCGGCCGCAAGCAACATTGGTGCTACGCAAGCGTCTTCATGTCGATGACATAGCGGTAACGAACATTCTTTGCTACGACTTTGTCATAAGCCTCGTTCACGTTCTTAATGTCGATCACCTCGACCTCAGGGGCGATGTTATGCTCCGCACAGAAATTGACTATGTCCTGTGTCTCTTTCATGCCGCCCACAAAGTGGCTGTTGAAATTGACACGAGAGGCAGCCAGCCCGAAGACGGGGACAGGGAGAGTTCCTGTTGCAGGGATACCGATCTGCGTATAGTGTCCGTCCGGCTTCACCGTACTCAGGTAAGCACTGCTGTCGTACGCTGCCGGAATCGTCGATACGACCACATCCAACGAACCGCGATACGTGGACAAGCTCTTGCCGTCGGAAACCACCACAACATCTTTGGCGCCGAAACGTCGTGCGTCATCTACTTTTGACGGAGACGTCGTGAACGCAACTACCTCGGCTCCACGCGCTGCAGCGATCTTGATCGCAAGGTGTCCAAGGCCACCGACGCCGGCGATACCGACCTTTGTACCGCGACTGACATTGTCGGCCAGCTGCGCGGAATACGTGGTAACGCCAGCGCAGAGCAGAGGAGCGGCCGTCCTGAGATCCATAGAAGCAGGAATCTTCACGACAAAGTGTTCTCGAGTCACGATGTAATCCGCGTATCCTCCCTGAGTAATTCCTCCGAGATACTTGTCAGGTCCGCCGCTGGTAAATGTTGTTTGGCCCCTCTCACAATACTGTTCGTGTCCGGTCCTGCAACTCTCACAAGTGCCACAACTATCGCAGACAAAACCAACCCCGACGTGGTCTCCCACCTTGAAACGGGTGACCGCTCCTCCTACTTTGACCACACGCCCGGCAATCTCATGGCCTGGAACATGCGGCCTTGGCGTGGGACCCCACTCGCCACGTACCTGATGAATGTCGGAATGGCAGACACCGCAGTACAGAATCTCGATCTTAACGTCATCCTCTCGAAGCGCACGGCGCTGAAACTCCCAAGGCGTCAAAAGGCCGTCTGCAGACTTCGCAGCGTATCCCTTTGCGGGGCTCTTATCCTGAGCACCATCCTGAGCAAAGACCTCGGGTGAACCTGCAACAACACCAAGGGCAGCAATTGCCGCGGTTGTCTTCAAAAAATCGCGGCGACTGCTGCCGGAATTGCTTTCCATATATCCTCCACAACCTTGTTGGTTCAAAATAAGGACAGGGGAGGTCATCCTCCCCTGCGCGTCCTGCAGGACAAAACTACCAGGGCAGTTCCTTGCCGAGATGAATGAACTTTCCGTTGGGGCCGTCCGAACCGATCAATGCAAGATCAACGGTGGTCTTAGCGCCGTCGGTGATCTCCAACTGAGCGTGTTGCGTGCCCAGTTCGGTCTTCACCCAGCCGGGATGGGCTGAATTGACCTTAATGTTTGTGGCCTTTAACTCATCAGCCAGGTGAACCGTCAACTGGTTCAGCGCGGTCTTCGACGCGTTGTACGCAAAGGACTTCATAGGTGCGATCGGGCTACCGGGCATCGCCTGCAGTGTGAGCGAGCCAAGAATGCTTGAAAGGTTCACGATGCGGCCTGCGGGGCTCTTCTTGAGCAACGGAAGGAACTCTCGCGTGACGGAGACTACAGAAAAGAGATTCGTATTGAAGACGTTCTGGAGTTCTTCGTCAGTCGTCGAAACGGTGTGGGCATTGAGAAGTCCACCCTCGCCACCAATGCCTGCATTATTAATAAGGATATCGAGTGTGCCGAACTTCTCTGCAACAAACCTGGCCGCTGCTTTGCGGTCCTCGTCCCTGGTTACATCCAGAGTTACGGGATAAGCTTCAATGTTCTCCGCGACGAGCTTGTCAGCGGTTTGCTTCGCTGCCTGTGGCGTTCTGGCGCCAACGATAATTGTGATGCCTTTCTGTCCAAGTTGACGAGCCGTTTCGAAGCCAATTCCACGGTTCGCGCCAGTGATGAGTGCTACTTTCTTTTCGATTGGCATGTTATTTGCCCTCCTGAACATATTGGATGGACGCTATTCCGATTGCGATTCATAAAAACCGACCAGTCGAAAGATTAAGTATTGACGTGACAACCTCGGGCTCGTGTTACAGGCATGACGCTTGCCTACAGTGGGGATCTGTGCCATATACAGAGAAGTTCGTTTTCACTTCCAATCGCGCGACAATTGCTACGGACGCACCTGACTTCGAGGGCAGCTATTTTTTCCTCACCCCCCAAATGTCTCTAAATTTAACTAACGACCAGTCGAAAGTATTGAATCCCTGCTACTGCCAAGCACGTCTATTGACCAGGAGACGATTTTATGAACTACACTGCGAGCCTACAAGAACCAGAGACGATGACCGTTAACCAAGCAAAGACGATGAGAGAGCAGCGTGCAGTGAACCGCAGAAAGTTCATGATCGGTCTGGGTCTGGCAGGCGGAGCTGTCGGAGCAGGTTTGACGGGATGCAACGTAAGCAATCAGACCTCATCCACCGTCCTGGCCTCTGGACCTTCGGAGACGGATATTCTGAATTTTGCGCTGAACCTTGAGTTCCTGGAGACGACGTTTTATTCGTTTGCCACGCAAGGTACGGATCTGCCAGCTTCGCTCATCGCAGGCAGTGGGCCAGTTACTGGCGCTCCACCATCAAAGCTTACCTTTCTCAACCAGCAGATTACGGATGTCCTCAATGAGATTTTCTTTGACGAGATGTCGCATGTCGCCGCTCTTCAGAACGTTCTCGGCAGTAGCCAAATCAAAAGGCCCGCGTTGAATCTTGCGGCAGCGGGAGAGGCAACGGGTGAGAATTTCATCACAATCGCTCGTCAATTTGTGGATGTGGGCGCGAGTGCCTATGCGGGCGGTATCGCTCTATTGACGGGCGCGAACCTTGCAAACGTCGCGCAGATCCTTCCAGTCGAGGGTTTCCACGCCGGTGCACTTCGGCTCATCGCGATTCAACAGGGACTTCCTTTTGCCCCGGCGGATGGACTCGATGTCCGGACTTCTGATCCTGGAGCAAAGGTGCTGGCGACTCAAGGCCCAACGTCGGCGGGTGGTTTCTTTGCTACGGCAGGAACAACTCCAGCGACTGCCAGCGTTCCCGCAGGGCTTGCATTCACACGCAGCGCTTCACAGGTTCTGCAGATTGTCTATAACGCTCCTGGTCAGACGGGGGTGTCTAAGGGAGGGTTCTTCCCTAATGGTCTGAATGGCAACATCGCGACTACCTAATCATGATGAATTGTCATCGCGAACTACTCACCCGCAGGTGTGATTGCACAGCTAATTCTCATTTCTTTCAACGTAAGTCACCTTGGCAAGACACGGCTGCCTTAAACAACTCAATCCTTCAATTTCCAGGCAAGTGAATTGGACTCAGGCTATTCTTCGCAATCTGCATACCAAATTCAGGACAGCTCTCTTATCGTGCATCGTCTGGTGAAAGATCAGGTAGCACGGATAGCCAGCTAACTCGACTCCTTACCGCAGACGGAATAAAACTTCTCCTTCCGGTTTTCTTTAGAAGATGGAAACGCGTTCGCCTGGCGGCTGTTGGAGCCGGTCCACAGTGGCTTCTGCCGGAGGCGAAACACAAACTAAATTGGAGACTCTCAAAAAAATGAAGATTGGATTTATTAGTATGCCGCTCACCGGCCACCTCAATCCGATGATTGCCCTGGCCCGGAAATTGCAATCCCGAGGACACGAGATTGTCTTCATTGGAGTTCTCGATGCTGGCTCCGCAATCTGCGCCGCTGGACTGAATTTCGCGCCCTGGTGCCAAGAGGAATTTCCGGCGGGATCATGCGCCAGCGCTCTCGCTCCAGTTGCTAAGCTCCACGGCACCGAGGCAACACGCTGGACCATTCAGGGAGCAGGCAGAGCGTTCTTCCAGGTAGCGTCGCAGCACCTGTCGCGCATACTCGGCGAAACAGGAGTTGAGGCGCTGGTGCTAGACACGATCCACATGTACCTCGAGGTCGTCCCCATGAGCCTGGGCATTCCGTATGCGCACGTATGGGCCATTTTGAACATCGACTTTTCGGGAGCCACGCCTCCTTCTGTGGTGCCGGGGCTATACGAGGATACTTCCGCCGGACGAGCCCGAAATCTCGACGGCCTGAAGACGAGTGACAACGCATTCTTTGGCCTCGTACAACCTCTCGCTGAAGAATACGCTGAGCAGGCCGGCCTCAAGCTCGACTGGACCAATCCGCCTGAAACGGTCTCCAGGCAAGCTGCGGTTATCGTGTCGCAAACACCCAGAGAGTTCGACTTGCCCGGCATTCCCTGGCCTCCTCAGTTTCACTACGCCGGCCCCTTCTTTGACGATGCTGGCCGCGAGCCGATCCCCTTTCACTGGGAGAAGCTGGATGGCAGGCCACTCGTTTATGCGTCATTGGGAACGTTGGTGAACGGCATGGCGAGCATATATCAAGCCATCCTAGCCGCAGTCGGACTGATGCCCGAAATCCAGGTCGTCCTCGCTAAGGGGAACAATATCGAGCTCGCCGATCTTGGCGTCATCCCGCCCAACGTCATCGTCGTCGGCAAAGCGCCCCAGCTGGAGATCCTTAAGCGTTCTGTACTCTGCATTACGCACGCCGGACTCAATACGGCGCTTGAATCGCTCGCAATGGGTGTGCCCATGGTGGCTATTCCCATCAGCTATGATCAGCCTGGCGTCGCAACCCGCATCGCCTACCATGGAGTCGGCGAGTTTCTGGAAGTGGACAACGTCAGCATGGACGGCCTCTACGAGTTGATTCAGAAAGTCCTAGGCACTTCCGCCTATAGGGACAAGGCGCGGTACTTCAGCAACGTGATCGCGAAGCGCCGCGGGCTTGACGTCGCCGCCGACGCGATCGAGCGCGCCTTCGAGCAAGCCATAGAAAACCGTTCTCTGGAACTTTCTCGCGCCTAAGCGAGGAATAAGACCTGAGGTGTTGCTATTTACAAGGATAGTGGATTTTTTCGTCAGGCTTCGTGATCTCTGAAGCAACGCGCGTTTCGGTTTGATCGACCTGATTACGACGTTTAAATCCTCCTGTCTCAACCGAGAACCAGAAATTTAGATTTGTAAAAGAAGGGAAATCTTCATTGATAGATCGAACTTGATCCGCAGACAGGAACGCTCTTAGGGTCGATTCAAGCGATGGAAGCGGAGCAACCTGTATCCACCGAAAGATGCGCTATGTGTTGGAATCCGAGAAAGAACGCCGCCGATTGGAAGTACAGGCGGCAGTGCTTGAACCATTCACCAAGCGTTTTCTAGCCAGCGCCGGGCTCTCCAATGGCATGAGCATTCTTGATGTTGGCACAGGCGTCGGCGATGTAGCGTTCCGTGCAGCGGGGATGGTGGGACCCACAGGCAGTGTTCTCGGTGTTGACTGCGAAGACGGCATGATCAATCGTGCTCAACAGGGGGCCCAGGTAAAGCAGGTGGAGAACATTCAATTTCAAACAGGTTCGCTGCTACCGGACGAACAATTGGGCAAGTTCGACTTCGTCACAGGTCGGTTGGTTACGGCTTTCAGCCTGATCAACTAGAATTTCTTCGCCGAGTTGTCTCCCGAGTGAAGGCGGGTGGAAGCATCGCTCTTATCGAGGCCGGCTGGAATCTCTGCGGCACTTTCACAAATCCGGCAATTCCCGTGTACGACGAACTGATGAAGCGTTCCTTAAGGGGGCACCTCAAGAAAGGGAAATTTATGTACGCTAAGGCGCACTGGAGAGATTCCCCGAGCTTCGAAGAGGTCTGAAGCAGCCTTTAGCCACCCGCTTATTGGTGTGCCATGTGTAATCGCCGGTGAGGTTGATGTGTTCCCAGCCAAGCGGTGAGACGTGCTGAAGCAGGGCCGGATCGAACTGCCGTGACTTCGCCATCTGCTCTGTTGCGCGTTCTAGGTATACGGTGTTCCAGAGCGTGATGGCAGCCACGACCAGGTTCAGACCACTTGCGCGATGCCGTTGATTCTCAAAAGACCGATCACGTATTTCGCCCAGCCGATTGAAGAACACGGCTCGTGCCAGCGAGTTCCGAGCCTCACCCTTGTTTAGACCGGCGGTCACGCGCCGACGC
>Ga0302315_10002324_pt1 | contig 18085 bp, 19 predicted proteins | sample III_Palsa_N3_1_FD_200532 | JGI IMG/M metagenome (GOLD analysis project Ga0302315, IMG submission 200532) | Peat permafrost microbial communities from Stordalen Mire near Abisko, Sweden - III_Palsa_N3_1 | ecosystem: Environmental > Terrestrial > Soil > Palsa > Peat permafrost | place: Sweden... | reverse complement strand
CGCTTGTTGCGTCTCTTCCTTGGATTGTTCGGTGATTATCATCTTATTTCCTCATGAACTGATTCGGCTCATGATTCTACGCATGCTATCTGGAAATAGTCAACTAACCGTTATTCTCGGCGAAGCGGTTAAGTTATAATGTGGAATTGGTACGGAATGTCGGGTATAACATATCGAGTTTTAATATAAATATATTATTTTACCTGTTCCCACGGATTAACAGGAAGCAGATCAGCAGCAGGTTTATGAATAGGGATTATATGATTATCTGGCTCAAAATCAGACAAAAAATTGGGTAATTGTTTGGCGACCTTTTGAGAAATGTCATTAAACATGGGTAACAGCAATGAGTTTTTCCATGGTTCAGAACCTTTGATGGGGGTAAAGTTCATAACGATCACAATGGCAACCACCACAATACTGCCACGCAATAAACCAAATACAATACCCAATAGGCGATCAATGCCTGTTAAACCACTCATGTAAATAATTTTGCTCACCATATAATTGATGAGACTGCCACACAATAAACACCCAAAAAACACCAACGCAAATGCAACCGGTGTGCGAATATGCGCATCAACAATATAAGGTGCCAGCCATTCGGCCGCCCAGCCACTGGCTTGAAGCGCGATAAAAATCGAGGCAACCAGGTTAATCAATGACAGCGCCTCGCGCGCAAAACCACGCATGAGGCTCACGATCACTGAAAAACCAATCAATGCAATAATAAATAAATCAATCCAATTCATTAAGATTTCACCGTTTGCACCATGCCTACGTTTTCAAAAGGAACCACTGCGCCTAAGACGCTTATTTCTTGCTGTAAACGCGAGGCAAGTGCCAATGCAGATGCTTTACTCACTTCTGGCCCAATAAATACTTGTGTAAATGTTGTATCAGGATCAACGCGAGTATACACAGCATAACCTTGGCTACTTAATGTTTGCGCCAATTGTTGTGCACGATCAGCATTTAAAAATGATCCCAATTGAATGGACCATGGTTGCGTGTTGGGTGATGTTTGCGCTAATTGTTGTTGTATGGGCGCTACCGTTTGTGTGGGTTGCATTGTCGTCGCCGTATTCGTCATGTTGGATTGTATATGTGGCACTTCAAATGGCTTGGGAATGGTTGTACGCAATATTTGCGCATCAGACGGATTACCATCGAGTATGTTGGGAATGAAAATAACGGCTGAACTAATTAAAAATACCGCGCCTGTTATGCGCTGTTTAAATGCTTCTGTCACGACACACCTCTAAAATTATTCTGTTTTACCTATCCATGGGATCTCTAATCAGAGATAACACCGCAGCAACCGTATAAAATGATCCAAAAACCACAATAAGATCATCATTATAGGCTCTATTTACCACGTTGTCATATGCTTCAACCACATTTTTATGCAAAAACACCGGATCTTTTGCATGAAATGCTTCTTGCAATAAATATGCCGGTCGTCCTCTTTCACCTTCTAATGAAGCCAAATGCCACTCATTTATTAATCCCAACGCCTTTATGGCTTGTATGGTTTTATTCGCGTCTTTGTCTTTTAACATCGCGATCACAGCATAAATCTTTGGGGAATGATCCATTCCTGTTTGGTAATTACTGTAATAATCCGCTAGTTTTTCCGCCAATTTCGCTGCTGCAGCGGGATTGTGCGCGATGTCTAAAATCACCGTTTTACCCTGGTAGGTTTCTATTTGGAATCGCCCTGCCATGCTGGCTAATTGAATACCGGCACGGATGGCTTCTTCTTTCACAGGTAATACGGTTTGCAAACACGTTATCGCCATCAAACTGCTGGCTGCGTTGGATAATACCAGATGTTTTGGAATTGGCAAATGAAAATATGCAGTAGATCCGCTTATTTTTGCATATTTCCAATCCCAATGGTTATCATGCAACACGGTTTTAAACTCTTGTTCGGCAATATATAAAGGAACATTTTGATCTTTGGCATATTGATACACACTTTGTGGAACGTCTGATTCACCCACAATACCGGGGCGGTTAGAGCGAAAAATACCGGCTTTTTCAAAACCAATGGCCACACGCGTGTGTCCTAAATACTCAGTATGATCAATAGAAATAGAGGTAATCATTGAAACATCGGCATCCATGATATTCACCGCATCCAAGCGCCCGCCCATGCCAACTTCTAAAATCCATAGATCCAAATCCGCTTGTTGTAATAACCATAAAGCAGCCAACGTGGTAAATTCGAAATAGGTTAAACCATGATCGTGTCGCGCAGTTTCAACCACTGAAAATGCAGTTACTAATTGTTCTGTCGTGACATCAGCACCATTGATATGAATGCGCTCATGGAAATGCAATAAATGTGGAGAGGTATAAACACCGATACGATAACCGGCTTGCGTATAAATGCTTTTTAAAAAAGACACAGTGGAACCTTTGCCATTGGTGCCACCGACAGTGATAATACGTGCATTGGGATGATCTAAGCCTAAAACAGGAGCCACGGCGCGCACGCGATCTAGGCTTAAATCGATGTTATTGGCATGTAATTGCTCTAAGTGTTTAAACCAATCATCCAATTCCATCGCGATTACTTGTCCGTTTTGTTGTGCATCAATTGTTTTAAAATAGTTGCTATTTTTTCACGCAAATCGCTGCGTTGCAAAATCATATCAACAAAACCATGTTCCACCAAAAATTCTGCTTGTTGAAATCCTTCAGGCAACGCAGTCCGCACGGTTTGTTCGATCACACGCGGACCGGTAAAACCGATCATGGCTTTGGGTTCTGCAATATTAATATCGCCTAACATGGCTAAACTGGCAGAAACACCACCATAGGTTGGGTCGGTTAATACAGAAACATACGGCAATCGGGCTTTGGCTAATTTGGCCAATGCAGCGCTGGTTTTGGCCATTTGCATTAATGAAATGGCGGCTTCTTGCATACGTGCACCGCCACTGGCGGAAAAACAAATAAATGGCATGCGTTGTTCTAATGCGCGTGTGGCTGCTTGTACAAATTTTTCACCCACGACCGACCCCATGGATCCACCAATAAAATTAAAATCAAATGCAACAGCCACCACGGGCAGATCCAATACCGACCCCTGAAAGGCAATTAAAGCATCTTTTTCATTGGTCTCTTTTTGGGCGGCGGTTAAACGATCTTTGTAACGTTTGCTATCACGAAAACGCAACATATCCACCGGTCCAATTTCAGTGGCGATTTCAACACGATGACCGGGATCAAGAAAAAACTCGAGTCGTTGACGTCCATTTAAACGAAAATGATAATTGCAGCGTGGACATACCATTAAATTACGTTCTAATTCGTTGTGGTATAAAATGGAAGAACAACCATTGCAGGTTGTCCATAAGCCTTCCGGCACATTCTTTTTACGCTCGGTGGGCGCTGTGCGTAAGGATGGTAACAATTTTTGTAACCAGCTCATATTCTCTACTCCGCTTTAATATAAAAAATCCGGCGCCATTGGGATCTCATAATGCGCTGGGTAATAAACGTTCGTTAAATATAGTCCATCTGCTGGCGCCATCAGAGTACTGATCACTCGCTGACGTGCCATTAATACTGTTTCAGCCCATGCTGGTGCTTGTTGCCCTTCTCCAACACACAATAACATGCCCATAATATTACGCACCATATGATGCAAAAAAGCATTGGCTTCGATGCACATGATTATCGTGTCTTGATGACGTTTGATATCAATGTGACTGATCGTACGTCTGGGTGTTTTGGCCTGACAATGGGGTCCGCGAAAACTGCTAAAGTCATGATTACCAAGCAAATACTGTGCCGCTTCCTGCATTTTTCCCACATCCAATGCAGGTCGCCACCATGTCATGCGCTGATGCGTCACGGCAGAGCGTTGTTGTACATTGTTAATCACATAATGATATTGCCTGGATAATGCACCAAAACGTGCGTGGAAATCATCGTCCACGATTTTCGCCCATTGTACACTAATATCAGCCGGTAAATAAGTATTCACGCCACGTACCCATGCGTGCATGGGTCTAATCACGTGTGTTTTAAAATGGATCACTTGTTGCCATGCATGTACGCCTTGATCGGTACGACCTGCACAGATCACACGTATAGGCGTTGCAGCCACTTTGCTTAGCGCTTTTTCCACATATAATTGAATACTGGGTACCGCTGATTGCATTTGCCAACCATGGTAAAGGGAACCGATATATTGAAGACCCAATGCCCAAGTGGTCATGATGGTGTCATCTCTTTAAAAAATGAGTCGTCATCTTAACATATTATTTTTTAAAACTTAAGGGTTTACGTTTGAGTGGCCATTAACTAAACTTAAGTAATGGCTTCTTAACAAAAATGGGTGAATGATGCAACTTTCTATGTTTTCGATTTTAGCAGCGTCCTTAAGTTTATTGGCCTTGAACGTTCAAGCTGCTGATAGTCCTTCCATGGAAAAATGCAATATTGTTGATGCGCAGGGCAAAGGATTGATCAAAGCCAATAAAGGCGATTGTAAAAGTGTCAAAAATTCGTGTGCCGGTCAAAATGCTGCCGGCGATCCTGACACGTGGGTATTTGTACCGCAGGGTTTATGCGATCGAATTGACGGTGGAAAAGTGGTTAAATCATAATGATTGAATTTGAAAAATTTGTACTGGGCTTGACCGCTCGAGCCATTTTGCTCGACAATCTAGAAGACAATGCACGCGCCATACTGGCGCTCATTGCCCAAGCCAAGCACAGTATTTACATTTATAGCTATCAATTAGAACCCGAGATTTATGAAAATCCCGTGATTTTAGGCGCGCTCATCCGTTTTTTACGCTTTAATCCACACGTCGAAGTGAAAGTATTATTGCATGATGATTTTATACCACATCGCAAAAGTCTGCATTGGTTAGAAATCAGTCGACGTCCCGCTAGTTTATTAGAAATGCGTCAAGCACCACAATATTGTGGCGAACATCAAGAGTCTTTTTTAATTGTTGATGGCGCCGGGATTTTATGGCGTCAATATTATTTTCAATATCAAGGCATGGTGAATTTTTACGCCCCGGGTCATGCTTTGGAAAAACAAACCTGGCATCAGCAAGTATGGCAAAATAGCACACCGTCGAACATTAGGATCTAACGCTTGACGGTGTACAATGGTCGTTCACTTATGACAGTTGATCCGCCGTCAACAAAAATACCCCTTCACCACCGCGTTCAAAATCTAACCATAAAAATGGCAGATCAGGTCTTGCTTCCTCTAAAGCCGCATTGCTATAACCCACTTCTACCACCAAAACACCTTCCGGCGTCAAATACTCTGCAGCGTGATCTAAAATAGGCAACGCAAAATCCAGGCCTTCTTGTCCTGCCGCCAAACCCAATGAAGGTTCATGCTGATATTCTTTAGGCAAACCCGCAACCACTGTATCAGCAACATAAGGCGGATTACTGATGATTAAATCATAACAATTTTTTTCTGTGAGCGCGGCAAACAAATCAGATTGGATCAACCGAACACGATCGCCTAAACCATGTCTCTCCACATTTTTCTTTGCAACTGTCAACGCATCCACAGAAATATCCACGGCATCCACTTGTGCATCAGGGAAATATTGCGCACAAGCACAGGCAATGCAAGCGCTGCCCGTACATAAATCTAAAATGCGCAATACTTGCCCTGGCTCCAAGAAAGGTTCAAACGATCGTTCTATCCATTCCGCCAATGGCGAACGTGGAACCAGCACGCGTTCATCCACATAAAAATCCATGCCCGCAAACCATGCTTTTTTAATTAAATAAGCAGCCGGAATACGCTCAAAAATGCGTTTTTCATACAATTCAATTAATGCAGCACGTTCGGTGGGCAATAATTTGGTTTTTAAAATATCCGGTAAGTAATCCGGCGTTAAATGCAACACATCCAACAATAAAACCCCTGCTTCCATCCAGGGATCATCTTGGCCGTGCCCATAGGTCAATTCCGCTTTTTCAAACTGACTGGCACCAAAGCGTAACCAGTCTTGCACGGTTTTTAAATGTTGTGTCGCTTCTTCAATCAACGCTGGCGTGAAATAACTCATGCTAACCTCTATTTTCTATCTTTTTTAACATACCGTCCTGGTGCTGGTTCAATCGATTTTTTTACCTTACGTGGCGCAATCATTTCATCAGCGAAACCTGTCAACCATTGTTGCCAATCTGGCCACCAAGATCCCTCATGTTTTTTTGCACTGTCTAACCAATAATCAGCCGTTTCCGCCAATGTTGCATTGATGGCATAGCCATATTTCACTTGTGTGGGTGGATTGACGATCCCTGCAATATGTCCTGAACCCGCCAATACAAAACGCACGGGACCCGAGAATAATCCTGCCCCCACATACGTCGATTTCCACGGTGCAATATGATCTTGCTCGGTTGAAACAAAATAGGCTGGGATGTCAATTAAACGTAGATCGATCGACACATCACCGATTTTGATCCCATCGGGTTTACATAAATTATTATGCAAATAACATTGTCTTAAATAAAATGAATGCATGTTTGCCGCCAAATTGGTGGCATCGCAATTCCAGAACAATAAATCAAAGGGAAAAGGTTCTTTTCCTCTTAAATAATTATTCACAAAATAAGACCAAATTAAGTCATTATCTCGCAATAGATTAAACGCAAACGCCATACTGTCACCAGATAGATATCCGGTGCGGCTCATTTCTAGATCCAATTGTTTTAATTGTTTTTCATCAATGTACACGCCCAATTCACCAGGTTCAGAAAAATCCAACATGGTGGCAAAAAAAGTAGCACTACGTACACGTTTTTTCAACAGATCTTTGGCTGACAAATACGCCAATGCGGTGGCCAATAAAGTTCCACCTATACAATAGGAAACCGCATGTAATTGCTTTTCGCCCGTCACTTTTTCAATGGCACTCATGGCTTCCACTATGCCCTGCAACACATAATCTTCAAAAGTCACATCACCAAAAGAACTATCGGGATTCGCCCAAGACAGCATAAATACCGTATGACCTTGATCAACCAACCATTTCACATATGAATTATCTGGTCGCAAATCTAAAATATAATATTTGTTAATGCTAGGCGGCACAACCAAGACAGGCGTTTTGTGTACCTTGTCGGTTGAGGGCGAATATTGAATTAATTGAAATAGGCGTGATTCAAACACCACATCACCGGGCGTTAACGCAAGATTTTTACCCACTTCAAACGCTTCTAAATCCGTCATTTTAATGTTGAACGGTCCTTTACTGCGCTTTAAATCTTCAAGAAAATTATCCAGCCCTTGCACTAAATTCGCGCCATGCGAATTCAGCGTTAATTCCAACACTTCAGGATTGGTAAATAAAAAATTGCTGGGCGCGACGGCGTCAATAAATTGTCGTGTAAAAAATTCAATTTGTTGCTTGGTTTTTCTATCCATGCCTTCTAAATGTTGTACCAGCGTATTGGCATGTCGTCCCATTAATAAATAGGCTTGTTTAATAAAATCAAACACAGGACTCTCTTGCCAACCTTCATGTTTAAATCGTTTATCGCGCGGATCGGCTTCTATCACTTTCTCGTGTGCTTGTCCCATCATTGCAAGGCTGGTGTTTTGGCATAAGTTCACATAATCGTGCCAAAAACCCATTTGCGCCTGAATAAATTTGTCAGGACGCGACCATACTTGTTTGAGCACGTCTTGATAACGTTCGCCCATTTGGATCCACTCATGCCATTCCATCGGTTGCAAATCAGGTAGTTGTTCTTTATGTCGTTTGACCAATTCATTGGTAATGCCTTGCAACTTTTCAATGACGTTTGCGGTGGTGTGTGACCATTCATTGAAGTGATTGGGATCAACATTAAGATCTTGTTCTGTCATTTTGTCTTTCCTTGCGCCATAATCTTATCGTATTGTACACTGTTTTATATTAAGTTAAATAGAGAAGGCTTTCAAACCATGTTTCCAAAAACCTTTATTAAAGATAGCATGTCCTTGATAGGACAAACGTGGGATCAGAGTATTGTTCCCAGCTTAATGGATTATATTAAGATCCCCAATAAATCGCCAATGTTTGACAAAGATTGGCAAAAAAATGGCTATATGCAACAAGCCGTGACCTTAATCAGGAATTGGTGCCAAGCAAGACCGATCACTGGTTTGCATATTGAAATCGTGCATTTAGAAAATCGCACTCCATTGATTTATATGGAAGTACCAGGACAAATAGACGAAACAGTCTTGTTGTATGGTCATTTGGATAAACAGCCAGAAATGACCGGGTGGTCGGATGGCCTTGATCCTTGGCAACCAGTGTTGCGTGATGGGAAATTGTATGGTCGTGGTGGCGCGGATGATGGATATTCCGCTTTTGCGTCTTTAAACGCCATTGAGGTATTACAAGCCCAAGGGATTGCGCATCCTCGTTGTGTGATTATTATCGAAGCATGTGAAGAAAGTGGCAGTTATGATCTGCCCTATTATATTACACATTTACAAACCCGTATTGGTACCCCGTCGCTGGTGATTTGTTTGGATTCGGGTTGTGGTAATTATGAACAATTATGGATGACGACCTCGCTGCGTGGTTTGATCAGTGGACAATTACATGTCCAAGTATTGGATCAAGGCGTACATTCTGGTCAAGGCACCGGCATCACCGCATCTAGCTTTCGTATTTTACGTGATTTGCTTTCACGCATTGAAGATGCAAAAACAGGTGAAATTTTATTACCTGAATTGCATGTCAATATTCCCACACAACGCATCGAACAAATCAAAGTAGCCGCGCAAATATTAGGGAAAAGTATTTATGAAGATCTGCCTTTTTCTGCAAGTGTTAAACCTATCTCTGGCGAACTAGATGAATTATTAACCGGCAAAACATGGAAACCTGGTTTGGAGATCACCGGAATAGATGGGATCCCTGCATTACAGAATGCTGGCAACGTATTAAGACCTTATACCAGTGCCACATTATCCATGCGTATTCCTGCACATTGCGATCCTGAAAAAGCCGCGCAGGCCATGAAACAAATGTTAGAAAAAGATCCGCCTTATCAAGCGAAGGTTTCTTTTAAAATAGAAAAATCGTCCGCTGGTTGGGACTCTCCTGCTTTGGCGCCTTGGTTAGAACAAGCCTGCAAAGAAGCGTCGCAAGGCTATTTTAACAAAGATCCTGGCTATTGGGGCGAAGGCGGCAGCATTCCCTTTATGGGCATGTTGGGCGAAAAATTTCCTCAAGCTCAATTTATGATCACCGGCGTGTTGGGACCACACTCCAATGCGCATGGTCCCAATGAATTTTTGCACATTGAAATGGGCAAGCGTTTAACGGGATGTGTGGCTTATGTGCTAGCGAAGTGCGGTATTTAAACCATCAATCCGTCACAGCAGGTTCCATCAATCCAAATAAACAGCGATCGGCGTCCAGTACCACTCTGGCGCCGATGGGTACCGTAAAGATATCATCTTGATGTCCAATCATTGCGCCAGTATAGGCAGGAATACCCAAAGGTTCAACAAACCGAGTAATGATTTGTTCTACCGTATAAGAACGATATGCGGATGCGCGGCAATTTTTAAATGATCCAATCACAATGCCTTGTAGGCGTTCTAAAATGCCAGCCAATTGTAGTTGCCCTAACATTCTATCGACGCGGTGAGCTTCTTCGTTTAAATCTTCGATAAATAAAATCACATCATCCCAATCATCCGGCAAATAAGCCGTACCGACCAATGAACAAATCACCGATAAATTCCCGCCAATCAATCGACCAACAGCTTGCCCAGGTTGCAACGTGACCGTGGGATATTGAGGGACGAGATCATTTTTGACATCAGTGGGATTTTCATAAATGCATGTTTCAGCTTCGCATAAAGTTTGGCTAAATGATGCTCTGGTAAAGGCAGTAAAAGGCACACCTGAAGAAGGACCATGAAAAGTCACTAAACCGGTTTGTGCATGTATGCCCAATAATAACGCAGTAATATCGCTATAACCGATAATAATTTTAGGATTGTCACGGATCAGATCATAATCTAAATGTGGCAATAAACGTGCGGATCCATATCCGCCACGCACCGCCATAATGGCTTTGACATCAGGATCAACAAACGCTTCATGCAGTTCATTGACTTTTTCTTCAAGATGTCCTGCAAAATAACCATCTTCATTGCATAATGTTTTGGGAACCACCGATTGAAAACCCATCGCATCTAAACGTGTTAAACTCATGCGCAACCGTTCTGCTGTGACTTGAAATCCTGGGCTGATCAAACTAATTTTATCACCTGCTTGTAACGCCTTGGGATAAATAATTCCTTCCTGCATGTTTCCTTTCCTTTTAAAAATTATTCACTCGATGCGGTCAAGCCGCGGGGTGACAGCTCTCTTAAAAAAACAACCTAAAAAATGAACATTCAATACCGCATAAACATCCGCTCAAAATTTTCCGTTGTCACTTTTGCTATTTCTTCCAATGAAATCTGCCGCAGATCTGCCACAAATTGCGCCACATTCCTCACATAACCCGGCAAATTTTGCTTCCCTCGATATGGGATCGGCGCTAAATACGGTGAATCTGTTTCGACTAAAATTTTATCCAATGGCGCCAAACGTGCCACCTCTTGAATAGCCGGCGCAGATTTAAACGTCACAATGCCCGAAAAAGAAATATAAAAATTTAACGCCAATACACCTTGAGCAAACGCCCAATCTTCCGTAAAACAATGCAACACACCACCGACTTCTTGGGCATTACATTCTTGTAAAATCCTCAAGGTATCTTCTTTGGCATTACGTGTATGTACAATTAACGCTTTATTTAACTGTTTCGCCGCTTCAATATGATTTTTAAAACGCTGCCATTGCCAGCTGAGATCGCCTTCACTGCGAAAATAATCTAACCCTGTTTCCCCAATAGCCACTATTTTCGGATGTGATGCATATTCCACAATCTCTTCAACACTGGGGATCACGCCTGGTTGTTCATTAGGATGCATACCCGCCGATAAAACAATGTTGGGATAACGTTCTGTATATGCAATCAATTGTGGCAATTGAGAAAAGTCCGTGTTCACGCACAACAGCTTTTTTACATCACAACTGTCTGCATGCGCCAGTACTTTATCCAGATCGCCATTATACTCGGTTAAATCCAATAAATTTAAATGGCAATGTGAGTCTACCAATATCACAATACAATCACCTCTTTTGTCCATCAAAAATAGTTTGCCACATGAGCAGCAATCGCGTTAACAATAAAGTGGTATTTAACACCACATTGGATTGTAATGCAGACGACATCTCATTGAGTACATCACAAAATTCCCAGAGCTTATTCGCATTGGCTTTGATGGCGTATTCTTTCAACAACGATAAAGAATGTTGCTGATATAAAAACTCAGATGCATGATGTTCATCTTGTTGTAACAAGAGCAAATCATGCAGAATTTTTTGCCAATATTCAAGTAAAATTCTGACATCGGATTGCCCCCAGTCAACAAATGCATTTAGACTTGTCGATGATGACAACAAATAATGTAAACATTCTTCATTCCATGCGTTCGCTGGCAACGTCGTGTCATGTTTTTCTTGTAAATGAAAACGGCACACGCGACTACGTATGGTGGGTTTGAGGCGTTGTATTGAACGACTGATTAAAATAAATCGCACGCTGGTGGGAGGCTCTTCTAATACTTTAAGCAAGGCATGACTGGCCGCTTCATTTAATTTTTCGGCCGATGCAATCACAATCCATTTTTCATCGCCCAGCAGTGGAGAGGTTTGACTCCAAATAATCGCTGCACGGATATCATCTACTTTAATTTGCTCTATCACGCCAGAAGGTGAAATCCAATGCAAATCAGGGTGATTATCGATATCCATTAAATGTGTATTAGCGAGCAAACGTTGCGACAACCACTTGCGAATAAAGATCTCTTTGTCCACACTGTCACTGGCCGTGACTAAAAATGCATGTGGCGGTTGCTTTAACATTCTATCGTGTAGTTGTGCTAGCCATTTTTCTTGGTTGTCATGGTTCATGATGAATGGACTTGCTCTTGTATCCAAATAGGTTTTGGTTATTCATTGATTGCCGTAAAAAAACACTGCTACAGTATGGCAAAATTACGATCAATAACCAAGCATAAACCGCCGCATTCAATATAAATCAATATCCAGTCACTGGTTTGACATATCACCTTACATGGCTCATACTGCACCAGATATCATTGTTTTGCAAGGACGTCTTACTATGATCAGGTCATTTACATCACTATTTCATACGACCACGGACATAAAGCTGTTCAACAGCAAACAGCTGTTAAAAACGCAAGACAATGTTAAGTTATTGAACGAAGGATATCGCAAAAGCTATTTGGCTAAAATTAAACGATTGGTGAATGCGCCAGATGTTTATTATGATGGGCTATATGAACCTATCTTCGCCAAAATTGCTGAACTTTGGCAAGAATTGCCTGATATTGTCACCTTAAAACCTGAAGAAAAACGCATCACGGCCTTGATTGATAACGCCCTATTGCGCGCTTGTTATGCCTTGACCATTCGTTCTTATGTCAATTTCCCCAGTGGTGGATCTGAGCAACAAATCAAAGAAGAATATGCGCTATGGACTTACGTTGTTGCAACGAGTGCTTTATTGTGGCATTGCGGTCGATTATGCACGCATTACATGATCTCTTTGTGTGATCCACAAGGGTTGCATCAACGGTATTGGTCCGCATTAGAAGGAACATTATTGAGTCAGTCAGAACAATATAAAATTCGTGACATTGATCCCGACAGTGGACGCCCTGCTCATCTCATGACACCGTTATTGGCACAACAACAATTAACATCCGATGGATTTCATTGGTTAACCGCTCATCCGCAAGCGTTAGATGCCTGGTTAATGGCTTTAAATGATGAACAAGGTGAAAATGGCGAAATTTCTGCCATGTTGAGTTTGGTGAATCAACTGCTGGATGGTCAGATCCAACTGTCTGATCTGGTAGCACAATTACATTTAGAACACACCGATTTGTTGCAAACACTAGAACAACTGCATGAATGGCACAAACAAAATCTAGTCGCTGGTTTACTACACACCGAGCAACAACAACATCAAGCGGATCATTTAGACACACAAGCTGGTGAAGCCTTTTTAGTATGGTTGCGAGATGGTTTAAATAATCATAGTATCGCCGTTAATGAAAAAAATGCCATGGTGCATATCACCGATGAAGGCGTATTTTTATTGCACCCTGCTATTTTCCAAGACTTTTGCAAAGCGTTCCCACGTTTTAAAAATTGGGTGGTCGTGCATAAACAATTCAATATGTTGGGTTTATCTAAATTAAGTGGCGACGATTATGTGTTTAGTAAATATTTTTCTGATGCGCCCACCGCCGCCACATCACAAACGAGCTTTATGAGTTATCGCAGCGCAACCACGACACAAACACAAAAAGGCGTATTGGTTGTCAATGCCAATTTATTATTTGAACACCAAGTCCCTGATAGAAGCCCTTTTATTCAACACAGCACCGAACAACTGGCGCAGAAAGCTCAAACACAATATCCAAGTGTTGAGCAATTGAATAAAAATACGCCAACCAATCAGATGAGCTAATGGAGGCTATCCCTTCCCTGAAAGTCATTGCTACATAAATGAATATAGGGTGCTGTGGTTTTCATATTTATGCAGCAACTCCCTCCCGAAAAGGGTGACGGTACTACTTTACCCGACGAAGTTTCACTGAAGAAGACAAAAACACCAACTCTCGATGTATCGTCACATAAAAACGAACCACATTGCTTAGTTCGCCCAGCGGTTTAAAACACATGGCCATTAAATCCACCGAGGGTGGATTGCTAACATAAACACCTGAATTTTCTAATAATACCGAAAAGTCCGATAAAATTTTTGTATTGTCTAATAAGGGATTAACACGAACATGATTGAGTTCGAACAACAAACCTCTTAAAGACCACGGTTCATTGCGCAAAGGCACAACCACGCCATTGCTGACGGATTCTACATAAGCACATTCCAACAAACGTAGATCTTCTCCGAGCACAAATTCATACAATTGTGCTTCGCGTTTGTCGGTCACCAAGCTTGAGTTGATGACCAGGATGGGGTGATCTTTAATAGTCATGATACCCATTAGATCGGCAGGACGCATAAAAGCTTTAATCAATCACAGGACTTACGCAAAACTCATAGAAATGGATGGATTTCTTAGCTCCCCGATGGCCCACAGAGGTCGTTGAAATGTTAAGGTCATTGAAAGAGCGCAGATCTCATCAGGGCCAGGGTAAAAACAATAACTTACCCTTCAACAGGCCGGATATATGTCTGCAATATCTTCTGACTTCGCGATGAAAGCCTTGCAAAACTGGACGGGTCCATATATGTATTTAGGGACTTTTACATTATCAATTTTTCTTCTCTAAATGGCTTATAATTGAGAGCGCTAAAATCTCTCCATCAGACGCGCGGGATAAAAAATTGCTCATTCGACCATAAATCGCTGAGTGTTTGGCGTGGGCGGATCAATATAGCACGTTGCCCTTCCACCATCACTTCCGCCGGTTTTGGGCGCGCATTATAATCAGAAGCCATGCTCATGCCGTAGGCGCCGGCATGTAAAATAGCGATATATTCACCAGCTTTAATATTTAATTCTTGATCTTCACCAAACGAATCACTGCTTTCGCACACTGGACCGACAATATGATATTTTTTAAGCGATCCGCTTGTCTTTTTTACTTCGATAATATCGTGTCGTGCTTGATATAAGGCAGGTCGCATCAAATCATTCATGCCCGCATCAATGACAGCAAACTCATTATTTCCTTGCGGTTTGGTTAATAGTACTTGACTCAATAAAATACCGGAGGCAGCAACAATCGATCGCCCAGGTTCCCAGATTAATTGTATCGGACGATCACCCACGATTTGTTGTGCGCTCGATAATAATTGGGCTGGCGTGGGAACAGACTGTCCATTTTGATAGGCAACCCCTAATCCGCCACCAAGATCGAGGTGCTTTAAACGCAAACCTTGTGCAGCCAATTCATCATATAAAGCCAACAAACAGTCCAGCGCTTCTGTAAATGGCTCCAATGTGGTGATCTGTGAACCAATATGACAATCCATTCCAACCCAATCAATATGGCTAAATGCGCTGGCATTTTGATATAAACGTTTGGCAATAGGCAGTGCTAAACCAAATTTATTTTTTTCTAGGCCGGTTGAAATATACGGATGCGTTTTCGGATCGACATTGGGATTAACCCGCAAGGAAACCGGCGCTTTTTTATTCATCTGTTCAGCGCATTGTTGTATTGATATTAATTCGGCTTCGGACTCTACATTAAAACAACCAATGCCAACGTCTAAAGCGGTGATAATTTCATCAACACGCTTTCCCACACCGGAAAAAATAATGCTTTTGGGATCAGCACCGGCCGTCAAACAACGTTGCAGCTCACCGACGGATACAATATCAAAACCTGCCCCCCACTCCACCAAATCTCGCAATATCGCTAAATGACCATTGGCTTTAACGGCATAACAAATTCGATGCGGGGTTCCAACCAATGCGTGTTGATATTGTTGCAGGGCATGATGGATTGATGACCGCGAATACACATAAAGTGGTGTACCATATTGTTCAATCAATGTCTGAACTGACACGTTTTCAATATACAATTGTTCGTTTTGGTAAGATAAACCAAACGGTAACATCATAATAAGTCTTGCCCCACAGGCGCCGTCTCTTCTTCCGGCGGAAGAGATAATGGACCTTTTTTACCGCAGCTAGCAAGTAATAATACGGCGCAGATCAGAAGGAGTATTTTTTTATAGGAAATCAATATAAGACACCGTCATAATATCTTTCATTTTCGCAGGAATATTCTTAAATTTGCAATATTTCCCACACCCTTTTGCCGTGCGTAAACACGCCAATAAAAGCGCCACCGCAGAACTATCGACCTGATCGGGTGTGACACCACTCAGATCGATGATCAATTCGCTGGCTGCAAACTCACGAATGATTTTTTCACCTTGCGGTAATAAGTCAGGAACCGTTTGGTTATTCACCACACCTGATAATAACCAAACGTTATCTGCTGAATCATCTTTAGTGAAACTTGCACTCAATATATCCATTAATTACCTACCACATGTCCTTTGTTTTTGGCAGCGATATCTGCAATCACCGCATCCAAACCATCTCTACGAATGTTTGGAGCAAATTGTTCACGGAAATTACTGACCAAACTAATGCCATCGACATTCAAGTCATACACTTTCCATTCACCACTGGGCTCTTTAATTAAACGGTAATTAACGGGCACATCAGCTGTACCGCTTTGTTTAATGACACTTTTGATTTCAACACGATTGGGATCGCTGGGACTGTAGCGTTCATCAATAAAAACAACTTTTTGATTTTTATACGAACGAAACGCCGTTGCATAGGTACGCACAACCAATTGCCCAAATTCTTTTTGAAATCGTTCACGTTGATCGGGTGTTGCTTGAGACCAAGCCGTTGCCAATACCTTTTTGGACATTTCTTGAAAGTCCGCATGAGGTAATAAAATTTTATCGACCAGGCTGTATAAGAATTGATTGTCCGTTTGAACACGCTCTTTATTAGCGTCTAATTCTTGTATCATATTATCGGTCACTTGTTTTAATACGGCTTGCGGATCATCATTTTCAGACGGCGCGGCAATGGCTGTGATACTAAACAATCCGATGAAAAAAACGAGCAAAGGTAGACAAAGTTTACGCAGCAATGTTTTCATCATTATTTATCCTTGTTAAATAAAAATTGACCAATCAAACGTTCCAAGATCATGGCTGAATGTGTTTCTTGAATAATATCGCCATTTTTTAAACTGGTTTCTTCCGCGCCCGGCTCTAAGGAAATATAATTATCGCCCAACAAACCTGCGGTTAAAATACTGGCGGCAGAATCGTCAGGAACAACCAAGTCGCTGTCTAAAAATAAAACCACTTTGGCTTGATATGTTTTGGGATCCAGTTGAATACTCATGACTTTTCCAACAGAAACACCCGCCACGGTGACGCGAGCTTTGGTTTTTAATCCACCAATATTGTCAAAATAAGCCGTGACTTGATAACCTTTCTCACTGCTATAAACGGTACGCAAACCACTCACTTGGAATGCCAATACCACAAATGAGACGATACCCAATAACATTAAAAAACCGACCGTGACTTCTATCATTCGCCGATTTAGCATGATTTATACACCTCCAAACATCACTGCGGTTAACACAAAATCAGCCCCAAGGATGACCAACGAAGAATAAACAACCGTACGTGTCGTCGCAAAGCCAATGCCTTCCGCCGTTGGTACTGCTGTATATCCTTGAAAGACCGCAATCCACGTGACCAATAGACCAAATACAATACTTTTAATAATGCCGTTGACGATATCATCTGAAAAATCAACCGATGCTTGCATATTTCCCCAGAACGCCCCCGCATCCACATTTAACCATTCAACCGCCACTAAGTAACCACCAAAGATGGCAACGGCATTAAATATCAATACTAAAATGGGCAATATAATAAAACCTGCCCACAACCGTGGTGCAATCACCCGTCTTAATGGATCCACACCCAACATACGCAAACTATCCAATTGCTCTGTGGTTTTCATTAAGGCAATTTCCGCCGTTAATGCCGATCCGGCGCGTCCTGCAAATAATAATGCACCCACCACTGGTCCCAATTCGCGCACCAAACTCAACGCCACCAATTGACCAATGGCTTGAGACGCACCAAATTTCGTTAACGTGGTATAACCTTGCAATCCCAACACCATACCAACAAAAAATCCAGAACATAAAATAATCACCAGCGATAATACCCCAACGGAATAAAATTGCGTGGATAATAATGTCCAGACATTCTTAAACCTTGGTCGACCAAACATCGAGGCAAACAAAAATAAGGTGGAATAACCAAAGGTTTCCAACCAATTTAAAGTCGCGCGACCTAAAGATTGTATTGCGTTCATACATTCTCCGCGAGC
>Ga0302315_10002321_pt1 | contig 18096 bp, 20 predicted proteins | sample III_Palsa_N3_1_FD_200532 | JGI IMG/M metagenome (GOLD analysis project Ga0302315, IMG submission 200532) | Peat permafrost microbial communities from Stordalen Mire near Abisko, Sweden - III_Palsa_N3_1 | ecosystem: Environmental > Terrestrial > Soil > Palsa > Peat permafrost | place: Sweden... | reverse complement strand
CTCCATGCAAATGACTTTGGTGGATGGCCCGTTCAAGCATTTGGAGGGTACCTGGACCTTCAAGTCCTTGCGGCCTGATGCCTGCAAGGTTGATTTTGAGCTCAATTACGAATTTTCAAGCAAACTGCTGGATCAAATCATTGGCCCGGTGTTTAGCATGATTGCCAACAGTTTCATTGACTCCTTTTGCCGGCGCGCGGAAGCCATCTATGCTTGAATCGCCAGGCACCAGGCCGGACACCGCGCTGGACACAATTAAAGCACAGGTTTGCTATGCAACGCAGGAGCGGCAAATTGTGCTCGATGTCATCCTGCCGATTGGATCCACCCTGCATCAGGCGATTAAGGCCAGCGGCGTATTGCAATTGGCGGCTGAAATCGACTTGTCGGTCTGGCGGGTCGGTATTTTCGGCAAGCTGAAGTCACTCGATGCCGAAGTGCGCGATCACGATCGGGTTGAAATCTACCGGCCGTTGACTGCCGATCCGATGGAATCGCGCCGCCGTCGTGCCTCCAAGCGCCACACCGATGGCAGCTGAAGTAGCGTTGCCATGATGCGGTGTTGAGCTTATTTATTGCAAGTATCGACAGTTTCCTGGGTTTTGGCGGCTTCCTTCGCCCGTTCGTCGTCACTCATGTAAGTGCGTTCGCCATTGGCATCGGAGCCGGTAATGCGGGTGCCGTTCTTCAGTTGTTCGAGATACGTTTTGGAGAGCGCACAATTCTTCTCCGCTAATTCCTTGCGCTTGGCTTCATCGGCCGCTTTCTTGTCTTTATCGGCTTGCTCCTGTTTCCGCTTCTTGTAATCGGCTTCCTTCTCCGCTGTCGTCATCGGTGTCTTGGCGCTATCAGCAGCGGCATCGCCTGGCTTATCTGCAGAAGTAGTATCCGCCTGCGGCGCTGGGGCGCCACCATGCGGTTGTTTCAAGATGCGATTCGGAGGGATGTTGCTGGGTGGCGCAACATCGGAAAACTGCTTTACCCCGTGGTCATCGAGCCAGACGTATTGAGCGAAGGCGCTGGCAGCTACACAGCAAGTCGCCAGTAACATCGCGATTTGCTTCAAATATGTCGATTTCATCGTAAATCTTTCAAAGTGGAGTCTTACTAAGTCGTTGATTTCGCCATGCTTTTCCTGTGCTGTCAATGGATACGCCATTTTTTTGTCAGAAAAACACGAGTTTGTAGAGCTCGCTCGCCTCCAGAGGGCAGGATCGCTATGGCGAAGCAGAGAAAACGGAGAATTTACTTGGTATTCCACCATGAAGCCGACGCCTTTTTCAGATTTCTGTATAATGCGTTTTTGCGCTAATAGGAAATGCTATGCGTCTACTTCAAAAAGCACTCACATTCGATGACGTGCTGCTCGTTCCGGCTTATTCGAACATCCTACCCAAAGATACCTCCCTGCGGACTCGTCTGACCCGTAACATCTCGCTCAACATCCCCTTGTTGTCGGCCGCGATGGATACAGTCACAGAGGCGCGGCTCGCGATTGCGATGGCGCAAGAGGGTGGCATCGGCATCATTCACAAGAATCTGTCACCGAAAGAGCAGGCCAAGGAAGTCGCCAAGGTCAAACGCTTTGAATCAGGCGTATTGCGCGACCCAATTACCATTCCGCCGACCATGAAGATTCGGGATGTCATCGCCTTGACCGAACAGTATGGCGTCAGCGGTTTCCCGGTCGTGGAAGGGAAAATTGTTGTCGGCATTATCACTAACCGCGATTTGCGCTTTGAAGAGGATCTGGAATCGGAAGCGCGCTCCAAGATGACGCCGCGCGAAAAGCTGGTCTTCGTCAAGGAAGGTGCGGATACCGCAGAAGCCAAGCGCCTGATGAACAAGCATCGCCTTGAGCGCGTATTGGTGGTCAATGACAGCTTTGAATTGCGCGGATTGATCACCGTCAAGGACATCCAGAAGTCGACCGAGCATCCGTCCGCATCCAAAGACATGCAGGGCAAACTGCTTGTCGGCGCGGCAGTCGGGGTTGGCGAAGACAACGACGAGCGGATTGAATTGCTTGTCAATGCCGGCGTGGACGTATTGGTGGTTGACACCGCCCACGGCCACTCGCAGGGCATACTTGATCGCGTAAAATGGATCAAGAAACATTATCCGAACGTCGATGTCATCGGCGGCAACATCGCTACGGCAGCAGCGGCCAAGGCCCTGGTTGAGTACGGCGCCGATGCGGTCAAGGTCGGGATCGGTCCTGGCTCGATTTGCACAACCCGTATCGTGGCTGGCGTTGGGGTGCCGCAAATTACCGCGATCTCGAATGTCGCGCAGGCCCTAAAGGGCACAGGAGTTCCCTGTATCGCCGATGGCGGCGTGCGTTTCTCCGGCGATATTTCCAAGGCATTGGCAGCCGGCGCCTCCAGTGTGATGATGGGCAGCATGTTCGCCGGCACCGAAGAAGCGCCGGGCGAAGTCATTTTGTTCCAGGGACGCAGCTATAAGTCGTATCGTGGCATGGGCAGCTTGGGTGCGATGGCCGATGGTTCCGCTGATCGTTATTTCCAGGATGCCGCCAGCAAGTCTGACAAATTCGTCCCCGAAGGAATCGAAGGCCGGGTACCCTACAAGGGTAGTGTGTTGGCGATTCTGTTCCAGTTGGTCGGCGGAGTCCGCCAGTCGATGGGCTATTGCGGCTGCCTGACAATCGACGAATTGCGCGAAAAGGCCGAGTTTGTTGAAATTACCTCAGCTGGTATGCGCGAATCCCATGTACACGATGTGCAGATCACAAAGGAAGCGCCGAACTACCGTGCTGAATAAGTGATGATCACCAAGGCGGCGTGACATGGCGGTGCTGGACCAACTGCAACCGGACTATTCGGCATTAACGCTCGATGTGCCGTCGGAACTGTTGCCGTTGGAGCTGGATGAGCAGATTTTGCGCATCCGGCGCATCGGCAAGCGCATGTTTCGGGTCGCCAATTGCCTGGTGGTGTTGGGTGATTGGACGACTGAACAGCCAGACGGTGAATTGTCGAAAACGACGCTGGAGTTGGCGTTTTGCGCCAGCATGCCGCGTATCGAGAAATTGTTGACGGTGTCCGATACGCGCATTCACCCTGCCACCAAGAAGCATCAATTGGTCATTGGCGAACCGCATATTCGCTTTTTTGTGAGTTGCCCGATCCATGGTGTTGATCGCGCGGTAATCGGCAACATTAATTTACTGGATTACGTGCCGCACGTATTTGGGAGCGACGACCAGGCGATGCTGGCTGACCTGGCTTGTTTGGTCGAGCGTGAATTGCATCTGCGTTCGATGAGCGTGTCGCAGCTTGTCTTGCAAAAGAAGAACAAGAATTTGCGGCGTCGGTCGTTGATCGACCCCTTGATCGGGACCTGGAATCGCGGCGCAATCATGCGTATCCTGGAAGTCGAGGCAGTTCGCTGCGATAAATTGGGCGTCCCGCTGTCGTTGGTGGTGGTTGATCTCGATTATTTTAAGAAAATTAACGATACGCATGGCCACCCCGCCGGCGATACCGTATTGGTTAAAGCGGCAAGCCGCATGCGTTCCTGCATTCGGCCGCAAGAAGCCTTGGGACGCTACGGCGGCGAAGAGTTTCTGGTTGTATTGCCAGGATCGTCGCAAGCAACCGCACTAGCAGTCGCGGAGCGTATGCGCGCGACGATTGCCGAACATGAGGAACGCATCGGTCATGCGATGGTCAAGTTGACCATCAGCGCAGGGATAGCGTCTACCGAAACGTTTCCGCAGGCGACCACCGAAGAGCTGATCAGCCGGGCCGATGTCGCCTTATACAAGGCCAAGGACTCGGGCCGGAATAAAGTGATATGTGCAGCAGCCGATTGAATTCCATTTATTTTGATAGCCTTTTAAACACTACCATGCATTCAAAAATTCTGATTCTTGATTTCGGTTCACAAGTAACCCAGCTGATCGCTCGCCGCGTGCGGGACGCAGGTGTTTTTTCCGAAGTGTATCCCTATGACGTTAGTGACGAATTCATTCGCAACTACGGCGCCGCCGGTGTGATCCTATCAGGCGGCCCGAATTCGGTTATCGACGGCGATACGCCGCGGGCGCCGCAGGCGGTGTTTGAATTAGGCGTGCCGGTACTGGGAATTTGCTACGGCATGCAAACCATGGCTGAGCAGTTGGGTGGCAAGGTTGAAAATGGCAAGGTGCGGGAATTCGGCTATGCCGAAGTGCGCGCGCGCGGCCACACAGAATTATTTACCGGCATCAACGATTTCGTGACCGATGAAGGTCACGGCATGTTGAAGGTATGGATGAGCCACGGCGATAAAGTGATCGATATGCCGCCAGGCTTCAAGCTGATGGCTTCCACCGATAACTGCCCGATTGCCGCGATGGCCGATGAAACGCGCAAATTCTATGCCGTGCAGTTTCACCCTGAAGTGACGCACACGCTGCAAGGAAAGGCCATCCTAGGACGTTTCGTCCACGAGATTTGCGGTTGCAAGTCGGACTGGAACATGCCGGACTATATTGCCGAAGCTGTCGAGTCGATCCGCGAGCAAGTCGGCAAAGATGACGTCATTCTGGGCTTGTCTGGCGGCGTTGACAGCAGCGTGGCGGCGGCCCTGATTCATCGCGCCATCGGCGAGCAGCTTACCTGCGTCTTCGTCGACCACGGTTTGCTGCGTCTGAATGAAGGCCAGTTGGTGATGGATATGTTCGGCAAGAACCTCGGTGTCAAGGTCATTCGGGTTGATGCTACCGAGCAATTCATGGGGCACCTAGCCGGTGTTACCGACCCTGAAGCCAAGCGGAAGATCATCGGCCGCGAATTCGTCGAAGTATTCCAGGTTGAAGCCGGCAAACTAAGCAACGCGAAGTGGCTGGCGCAGGGCACGATTTACCCCGACGTGATCGAGAGTGCCGGCAAGGGCAAAAAAGGCCACACGATCAAGAGCCACCACAATGTTGGCGGCTTGCCCGAGACCTTGAATCTGAAGCTGCTGGAACCGCTGCGTGAATTGTTCAAGGATGAAGTGCGCGAACTGGGCGTGGCATTGGGCTTGCCGCATGACATGGTGTATCGCCATCCATTCCCTGGGCCGGGCTTGGGGGTGCGCATCCTCGGTGAAGTAAAGAAGGAATTTGCTGACTTGCTGCGTCGTGCCGACGCTATATTTATCGAAGAATTGCGCAACACCAAGGACGAATCAGGGGTATCTTGGTATGACAAGACCAGCCAGGCTTTTGCCGTGTTTCTTCCAGTTAAGTCGGTGGGCGTCATGGGCGATGGCCGGACCTATGATTACGTGGTTGCCTTGCGCGCCGTGCAGACGCAGGATTTCATGACCGCCCACTGGGCACATTTGCCGCATGATTTGCTTGGCAAGGTTTCCAATCGCATCATCAATGAAGTGCGCGGCATCAATCGGGTCGTGTATGACATTTCAGGCAAACCGCCCGCGACCATTGAGTGGGAATAAGTTGTGAACAAAAGTAGAAAAAGCAGCAAAAGTGGCGGAAGCGGTGTGAAGGAAGCGGTGTGACTTACAGCATAAAAGAGATTTTTTACACGTTGCAAGGCGAGGGTGCGCAAGCCGGCCGGCCAGCGGTATTTTGCCGATTTTCAGGCTGCAATTTGTGGTCGGGACGGGAAAGCGATCGCGCTGCCGCCGTCTGCAAGTTTTGCGATACCGATTTCGTTGGCACCGATGGCGAGCTGGGTGGTAAATATCCCGATAGCGACTATCTGGCACAAACTATAAACAGCCTGTGGCCGAGCACCTATACTGCAAGTAAATACGTGGTATTCACAGGCGGCGAGCCGTTATTGCAACTTGATGCCGCCTTGATCGACAGCATGCACGCGCACGGCTTTGAGATTGCGATTGAAACCAATGGCACCTTGCCGGTGCCGGTCGGTGTTGATTGGATCTGCGTCAGCCCGAAAATGGGCTCGCAATTGGTTGTGCATAAGGGGAGCGAGTTAAAAGTCGTGATTCCGCAAATGGATCAAGACCTTCAAGCGTATGAGAAGCTTGATTTCGATCATTTCTTTGTGCAGCCGATGGATGGTCTGGCCACCGAACAAAATACCCGTTTGGCGATTGATGTCTGCAAGCGCAATCCCAAGTGGAAACTCAGTATCCAGTCGCATAAACTTCTTCAAATACCGTAATGCTAACTATCACCCGTAAGCTGGAATTCGATGCCGGCCACCGAATTCCAGACCATAACAGCCAGTGCCGCAACCTGCACGGGCATCGCTATACGCTTGAAATCACCTTGACCGGGCAAGTCGTCGATCATGACGGCCAGGCCGACAATGGCATGATCATGGACTTTTCCGACGTCAAGGCCCTGGCCAAGGACAATCTGGTCGATCTGTGGGATCACGCCTTCCTGGTCTATGAAAAAGACGTGAAGGTAAGGGAATTCCTGGAAAGTTTGCCGAATCACAAGACAGTTGTGCTGAATCGGGTGCCGACTGTCGAAAACCTTGCGAAAATTGCTTTCGATATCTTGAAAACGGTTTACCAGGATCGTTATTCGACCGGACTGTCGCTCAGTAAGATCAAACTCTTTGAGACACCGAATTGCTGGGCCGAGATCGGCGATAGCGGAAACTAGCGCGAACTCATGAATCCTTCGGTCTACATGCGGCAGGCCATCGACCAGGCCCACAATGCCTGGGCCCTGGGTGAAGTGCCGGTCGGTGCCATTCTCGTGCGCGATGGCGTGGTGATTGCCACCGGCTTTAACCAGCCGATTGGAACGCACGACCCAACTGCGCATGCCGAAATCATGGCGTTGCGCGCCGCGGCAACGATGTTGGGCAATTATCGACTTCCCGGATGCGAGCTGTACGTGACGCTGGAGCCTTGCGCGATGTGCGCCGGCGCCATGATCCATGCGCGATTGGCGCGCGTCATTTACGGTGCGGCAGACCCCAAGACCGGGGCTTGCGGATCCGTGGTAAATTTATTTGAAGAAAGCAAGCTCAACCACCATACTGAAGTGGTGGGAGGCGTGCTGGCGGACGATTGCGCAAGCTTGCTGAAGGAATTCTTCGCTGAGCGCCGTGCCGCTGCCCAAAGACAGATCGAACAGAACACCCCTATCGATACTTGATTTTACGGTACGATCTTGTCATTGAATTTGCCAATGAGCTTGCGATCACCGAAAACGGAATACCATTCAATTCAAGGAACCGACATGAACCACGCAGACGTCAAAGCGGAATACGACAGCTTCAAGAAATTAGGTCTCAATCTTGATATGTCGCGCGGCAAACCCTCGCCTGAGCAGTTGGATTTATCCAATGCGTTGTTGCGCGATCTGGGTGGTTTCAAGGCTGCCGACGGCACCGACACACGCAATTATGGTGGCGCGGTTGGTTTGGCAGAGGCGCGCACCTTGTTCGCCAGCCTGCTGGATGTACCGGCGGCGCAAGTGGTGGTTGATAGCAGCGCCAGCCTGTCGTTGATGCATGATGTGATTGTCTACGGCATGTTGCATGGCATGCCTGGCCACGCACCGTGGGTTGCGCAGCAGCCGATCAGTTTCCTGTGCCCTGTGCCTGGTTACGATCGACACTTCTCGATCTGCGAATCGCTCGGCATCAAGATGATCAACGTGCCGATGAACGCGCGCGGCCCGGACATGGATCTGATTGAAAAGCTGGTCGCAGCCGATGCCAGCATCAAGGGCATGTGGTGCGTGCCGAAATACAGCAATCCCTCCGGTGCTGTGTATTCGGATGAAACCGTGCGCCGCTTGGCTGCAATGACGACTGCCGCCCCGGATTTTCGTCTGCTGTGGGACGATGCCTACCGCTTCCATCACTTGGGCGAAGAGAAGATCGTTGTGCCCAATATCCTCGACGCCTGCGAGAAGGCAGGGCACCCTGATCGGGCGTTCGTCTTCGCCTCGACTTCCAAGATCACGTTTGCCGGATCGGGCATCGCCGCGCTAGCCGCGTCGCCTGCCAATTTCCATTGGTGGCAGCGTCATGTATCGATCAGGAGCATTGGACCGGACAAGGTCAATCAGCTCCGTCACGTTCATTTCTTGAAGGACAAGGCACATGTCGAGGCCCTGATGGAAGCGCATCGACACTTGTTGAAACCCAAGTTCGATGCCGTGCTCGCGCAATTTGCCGAGAATCTCCGCAATGTTAAAGGCGTTAACTGGACGCATCCAAGGGGCGGCTACTTCATTGATCTGGTCACGCCGCACGGGGCCGCCAAGCGGACTGTGGCTCTTGCGCGAGAAGCGGGCATTACGCTGACACCGGCCGGTGCGGCTTTCCCCTACGGCAATGACCCGGACGACAGCCATATTCGGATTGCACCGAGTTATCCATCGCTGACCGAGATTACCCAGGCGGCGAAAGGTATTTCCATTTCTTTAAAATTGGCGATATTGTCTTAAGTCGCATACTGCCGCCACCTCGAAATTGCGGCATAATCGCGCTAATTATTGCAGGTGCGTTTTGCGCGATTTAATTGAAGGGGTTTTGGTATGACACGTAAATTCAAGGTTTTTATTGACGGTGAAGCTGGCACGACGGGTCTTCAGATTCGTCAACGCTTGGCCAGCCACGACGACATCGAGGTCGTCAGCATCGACCCCGAACTACGTAAAGTCGCCGCTGAAAAAAATAAACTGATGGCGTCGGTCGACGTCGTCATCTTGTGCCTGCCTGACGATGCTGCGCTGGAAACTGCGCGCGTGGCCGCCGGGATGAATTGCCGCGTCCTCGACCCTAGTTCAGCACACCGGGTCAATCCCGAGTGGGTGTACGGCCTTCCTGAGTTGACCAAGCAGCAGCGCGGTTTGATTCGCCAGGCGAAATTCGTGTCGAACCCCGGTTGCTATGCGACCGGCGCGGCTGTATTGTTGCGCCCGCTCAGCGATGCAGCATTGCTGGATCCAAAGCATGCGGTGTCCATATCAGGCGTTTCCGGCTATAGCGGCGGCGGCAACAAGATGATCGCGAAGTATGAAGAGGCGCAAGACAAACCGGTTTCCGGTTTTTCCTTGTACGGACTGGACTTCAAGCACAAGCACATCCCGGAAATCCAGCAATGGTCGGCTTTGGCGCGGCGCCCGATTTTTCTACCCGGCGTAGGAAAGTTCAAGCAGGGCATGCTGGTGCAAACCACGCTGGATCATGCAACCTTGGCAAAACAAGTGACACCTGCTGACGTGCATCGCTTGCTGCAGGAGCGCTATGCCGGGGAAACCTTCGTCAAGGTCATGCCGTATAACGAGATGGACGCGGATGACGCTCCGTATTTGACGCCGGAAGCCGTCAACGGCACCAATATCGTGGAGATATTCGTGTTCGGCTCCAGCGACTTCGGTCACTCGGTTGTGGTGGCGCGCCTGGATAATTTGGGCAAGGGCGCTTCCGGCGCAGCAGTGCAAAACCTGAACTTGATGTTGGGATTGCCGGAACATGTCGCTGTCAATTTGAATGCCTAAGTAGGTTCACTGGAAGTTTTGATAAGGAAGATTCTTTTGCAGACTACCACCAGTGAAGGCCTCACGTTTACCTACGAAACCCACGGAAATGCGAGCGATCCTGCCATCTTGCTGATTATGGGGCTCGGCATGCAATTGACCTCCTGGCCCGAGATCTTTTGCCAAGGCTTGGTTGACCAGGGTTTTTATGTCATCCGCTTCGATAATCGCGACAGCGGTCTATCGTCCAAGCTGGATCATCTCGGCAAGCCGAATCTGATCTGGGCCCATCTCCGGTCGATGTTGCACCTGCCAGTATCCGCAGGCTATACCCTGGCCGATATGGCCAAGGATGCCATTGCGGTGCTCGATGCGGTTGGAGTCGAAAAGGCGCACATCGTCGGCGCCTCGATGGGGGGCATGATCGCGCAGATCGTGGCAGCGCAATATCCCGAACGTACCTTGAGTCTGACTTCCATCATGTCGACCACCGGGCGACGCGGCTTGCCGGGGCCGACTCCGGCGGCACGAAAGGCGCTCCTGTCACGGCCAGCGCAGCCCGATAATCTCGACAATGTGGTTCAACACTTTAGCGGTGTCTACAGATCAATCGGCAGCCCGCTTTATCCGACGCCCGAAGACGTATTGCGCAAACGTGTCGCCGCAAATATCAAACGCAATGTCTGTCCGGGTGGAGTGCTGCGCCAATTGGCCGCAATCGGCGCCTCCGGCGATCGCGTGAAGCTGTTGCAGGGATTGCGCACGCCAACGCTGGTGATTCACGGCGTCGCTGATCCACTGGTGCCGGTGGAAGGCGGACGCGACACTGCGCGCCTGGTGCCGGGCGCAATCTTGCGTGAAATCGACGGCATGGGGCATGACTTCCCGGCGGCCCTGAATCCCACATTGATGCAAATGATCGGCTCTCATTGCAAGGGATTGCCGGTACCCGAAAAATTGTAAATGGAACGCTGTCGGTATGCCTGATATGTCACTGAAAGATCTTGGCGTTGCGATCATTGCACCAAGTGGCTATGCACCGGATGAAGCCGCGTTTTTGCGCGGACTTGAATATCTTCGGTCGCTCGGTTGCATCGTCCATCATTATTATGAGCCGAAAGACAAGTTTCAACGCTTTGGCGGAACGGACGAAGCGCGTCTTCAGCAGTTGCAGGCAGCGGCGGCAAACCCAGAGGTGCAAGTCGTATTCGCACTGCGCGGCGGCTACGGTTTAAGTCGCTTTCTACCAAAAATTGATTTCAAGAAGATGGCGGCCAGCGGCAAATTGTTCGTCGGGCATAGCGATTTCACGCCATTCCATATGGGATTGTTGATCGCAGGCGGTGCGATCAGTTTTGCCGGCCCGATGCTATGCGACGACTTCGCTCGCGAGGAGCGCAGTGAATTCACGATGCAGCATTTGTGGCAGTGCCTGACCAATCCGACCCACACTATCGCCGTACGGTCGGCGAATAATCCTGAAGTTGATGTCTCTGGATTGCTGTGGGGCGGCAATCTTGCCATGCTGACCCACTTGATCGGAACACCTTATTTTCCATCGATCGACGGGGGTATTTTATTTTTGGAAGATATCGCCGAACATCCCTATCGGGTTGAACGGATGTTGCTCCAGCTTCTATATTCCGGTGTTCTGGCGCGGCAGAAAGCAGTGGTTCTTGGCGATTTTTCCAATTATCGCCTGACCTACTATGATAATGGCTACGACTTTGATGCCATGGTGACTTATATACGATCACAATTGTCGATCCCGGTATTGACCGGCCTGCCATTCGGGCATATTCGCGACAAGGCGACCTTGGCAGTCGGTTCACAGGCGCAGTTGGTATCCGATGGAAATTCCTGGGAGTTGACGATGCGCGGCTATCCTAACCTCGCTGATCGCATCAAATAAGCCGGGCGGGAACGTCTTTGTGCCGCCGCAGTACAACGCACAGCGCGTCCGCCTGCGTCCAAATCGTGCCTGCCCATTCGGCCGCCAAGAGTGACGAAAGATCTCTAACGGCAGTATTGGCAGTACCGAATGCCATTGTGTCCAAGATTTCGCGGGCTTCTATTGGCAGTAATGGCAGTACCGAAGCGGCGGGTTTGCGGAAAATCGATGCTGCAAGAGAGGCTTTGCCCCAAGCTGCAGACTGTTATTGTGCGGAACAGTGGCGCGAGATGTTATATTGCTATGGTTATAGTGATTGGCGCTTAGCGGCCAACTGCGGACCTTCGTGGGCTCCGCGAATTGGGCGTCAAGCGTTCAATACATTTACATATCGAATTTTGTGAGGTGGCGCAATGACTGTCGCTGCGAACGAGAAAATTGCACAATGAAAAAGGTGCAATCAATGCCAACAATGAGATGGCACGCGTTTATCGTGTGTCTCGGATTCGCGTTATTCTGCGGTCCACTTTGGGCGATTGAAGTGGACGCGAATTTTTCGAGCGTCGACGCATTCGTCAAGTCGCTATATAAAGGTGAGGCAGAAGTGCAGGAAGGATTTGGTGATTTGACCGGTTCGGGGCGCCGCGATTGGGCCGGTGTGGTGTTTTGGAACGAACCAAGCGCAGGCAGAATGCGGCAAGTCGTTGTACTCTCGCAAAATGCTGACGGGCGCTACAAAGTCGCGGCAATTGGTCCAGAAGAGAGCACGGACGGAGGCACTGGTCATCATGAGCTCGATTCCGTACAGGTCAATAAAGGAAGCATATTTGTTTCCTGGTCTTGGAACTGGCACGGTTGCGGTGGCAGTTCAACTCAACAAATCAAGCTGTATAAAAATCAATGGCGCGTGATTGGTGCTGAATTTCAACAATCCAACGCTATCGAAACGCCCGATGGATATGACCTTGGAGACTCGGCGAGCATGAGCCACAATTTACTGACTGGCACCATAATCATCGATTTCCGACCGCACAAATCTAAGGCTGTAAGAAAAAGGATTAATGTGGCGCCTTCGACCAATTTTCTTGATGAAAACTTTTCCGAGAGCACGGGCTCCGTCGATGAATTTTCCGGATACGCCGGTTGCTAATAACGTGGTGATGGATAACGGGGGCGGGCGAAAATTCCAACCACGATGGCAATCGAATGTCCGCTTCAGAGCAAGTCGACTGGCTCTTGAGGGTCGGGTGTTCGCGTTCGATGTTTTCGCTGTATATACTCAAAAACGAATATCAGTGACGTAGCGCCAAATTCTTGCGGTATTTAAAAAGACACGATCACGTAATGTTGATCGATATGACGGACGGCAAACTGAAGGCGGCACTACAGCCAAGAAAGGTACCAATGAAACTGCGCATCGCATTGTTTCTTATGCTACTCGGTACGGTGAACATTGCAGTTTCGGGTGAGGAGGAGTACGACCTGCTTGCATTCTCTGCTTGCACTTATTACCGCGTCGCCGTGGGCGTTGGCATACCAGACGCCGTTGACCTGAAACCTTATACTGCGTTGCAGCAGCAATACGTTGACATGATTAACAAGCTGCGCGGCGACAAGGACGAAACGTGGCTTCCGTGGGCTTTTTCTCTTGATGGACATGCGCAAACAAGGGGCTACACGAGTCTATGCAAGGAATCCTTCAATCCTACAGGGAGCCGCTATGTATCCCTTGAATGCGTTGGGGCGCCTGACAATCCATTGGGCGACCTGTCATGCAAATTCGACGCGAAAATATGGGGGCCTGCCTTGAACCAAAACGCAGTTTGTTCAAGCAAGGCTAATCCGCATGATGTGATCCGATTGTATTGGGTAGATACGTCGGAATACGAAATGGGCGGCAGCCCCAAGATTAACAAGACCTTTGGAAGAGACAAACTTCGGATGATGACGAAATGCCATAGGGAAAGACAATGAGCGTCCGCAGCGGGTCGCGAGTGAGCAGTCGAGCTTTTGTAGCATATATGCGTGGACCAATAGACATCTTGAATGATCAATGAACCCAAACAATAAAGCACTCTACTCAGGCTATCTTTGCATATTTGCGCTTGGTTCTTGCCTGGCAACTGCGCAGGAACTAGAGTCGAAACTTCCGCGTTCGGAATTTGACAAAGAACTCGTTGGTATGTATCAGCATGAAGCGCCATATTTTTTGGGCTCCTTCAAAGACTTGTCATCACTTTCACCAAGAATACGTTTGTTCTTGGCCAATAGATCAGTATCGCTTTCCCCAGCTTTGCCGCCACCTCTTAAATACGAATCGCATTCAGCCAAGGCAACTCTGTTTGCCGTCCTTCCATTGGACAAAATGGTGGTGAAGCTGGCATCAGTAGGTGACTTCGCAAAGCTCAATCTTCAGATTCGATCTCAGGATAATGCCCTTCAGCTTGTACGGGTGCTCTCTGATTTTGATCCGGGAAGTGACGAAATAGTGAGATTTGACGGCATGGACATGAGGGAAATCCCAGAGAACAAAGGTTGTATAAAAGTGTCGCAAAATCCATTGCAGAAAGCGGGAATCACAAAGCCAGTGGTGCATACGTTGCTTGATAAAGACAATCAACAATATTTTGAGGTCATCCGGTACATGCTGCCAAGGTATGTGAGTCTCGGATTTGGTGATTCATATACATTTGACAGCGTCAGCAGAATTACAGAACATGTTTCGATGGACGGTTCTTATGTAATGACTAGTGAATCAGTTTCAACGCCAGGGCTTACATTAGGCAATCAGTGTCTCGGAGGTTAAATCACTTCATCTAGCCTCGTAATTTAATATTTGAATGGCCGCTGTCGGGAGCCGCCAACGTCGCAACGGGTCGGCAGCGCCCAGTCGATGTTTTGACAATTTATATTCAAGGGCGAATAATCAAATACATACTCGAAATCACTGATCTTTTTTGCCTCTTCCACCTTGGCGTTTGCGTTGTTCGCCAGCGAAGCCAACGGGGCATGCATGGCCGACCAGCCATCGCTTGCCGACATCTCAAGCGACAAGCGCAATACGGTGGAGGGTCCGCAGAGTGTCGGGAAACTGGAAAAAGCAAATCTTTCTCAAAATCGTGACACTGGAAAATTTGTCCCATTCGGATACGGCAACAAGGAATGGAATGAATTGAAGGCCACCATGCATCCAGGCGATCGGATCTTTTTCGTTACGCACCGCGATGGACACTTCTTCGCTGACTTTCATATATTGGTTCGCGGGGGCGTAATCTGTAGCTTGATGGGCACCATCTCATGAAGATCATAAATGCGATTCGCAGCAAGGCCCACGCATCCAATCGTGACGGATTTATTATGAATTTTCGGCTTCTAGACGATTGGGTGGCGGCTTTCAGGAACTGGAAATGTCGGTAGTGGGTCAGTTGCGACAACCGAGGTCTCTATTTGCCGGGCCGAAGCGATAGGCAGAATGAGTTCGAAGCATCCTTCTGCCTAATAGCCCTATTGTTTTCAAGCCTTGCGACGGCGCGCAAATGCGAGGGCGGCGAGAGCGATGCCAACCAAAGCAATGCTAGCTGGTTCCGGTACCGGGTGGTTGATCGTGGCGCTAAATTCCATGTCTGGATTGCTCCAGGTGCTCCAGCCTGCAGTTTGCGGGTTGTTGTTCGAGAACTCAAACTGGCCGCCCAGACCGCCATTGGAGCTGGAGCCGGCAAATATCACATCCGTAGCTGCGTTAGCGACGCCGACCACGCTCACGTAAGCAATATAAGAATCCGATGCCAGCGATGCATTGATTCCGTTGAAATCAAGGTTTTCCGCGCCGCCCGCGAACGATGTAACGCCACTTGTGTAGACTACACTGGTTGCTTCGCTGCCATTCCAATCGGCGATGACAAATTCGTAGTTACCTGCATTGCCCGCGGTCGTCGTAAAGCTCCAGTTCGTCAGCTCTCCGCCAGTGGTATTAAAAACTTCCCCGTAGACCTCTGTGCCGTTGGGATTGCCCCAGTATTCAATTGGCGAACCGGCGGAATTGGAATAGACCGTTGCGGCGGCAAAGTTGGCAACCGACAACGCAGCAATTGCCATGGCGGCACGGACGAAGTTCATGTTCATTGAGGTAATTCCCTTAAAGCGATGTAAATTTATGGGGTTAAATTAATTAAAAGCAACAAAAGGGAGTAATCTAAGCATTATTCATGCCATAATTAATTTAATCTTTTAAAATCAATTGGTTAAGATTTTTTATGAGGTTGTCGAATCCATGGAGAAGGTCCATATGTAAAAAAATCCGACATAGTTGTAGCTCCGACTGCCGAACGTCGAGCGCAAAAAAACAAGCGGATTTCGGCCGATTCGATCTATGGGCTGAAAACACAGACTTACGCTGGTTTCAGACAATTGCAAGAATATTCCATCGATACGGCTCAACATGAATAACAATGTTGCAGCGCGCAATGGTAAAATCTAGGGTTAAACAAATTTCTGACCTTAAGGGCTTTTCCCGTGCTTTCCACCGCAAATATCACCATGCAGTTCGGCGCTAAGCCGCTATTCGAAAACATTTCCGTTAAATTTGGGGATGGCAATCGTTATGGCTTGATCGGCGCCAACGGCTGCGGCAAATCCACTTTCATGAAAATACTTGGCGGCGACCTGGAGCAATCGGCCGGCACCGTCATGCTTGACCCGAATGAGCGCCTGGGCAAATTGCGGCAGGATCAGTTCGCGTTCGAGGAAATGCGCGTGCTGGACGTGGTCATGATGGGACACACTGAAATGTGGGCGGCGATGGCCGAGCGCGACGCGATCTACGCGAACCCGGAAGCGACCGACGACGATTACATGAAGGCGGCCGACCTGGAAGCCAAATTTGCAGAATACGATGGCTACACTGCCGAAGCGCGCGCCGGTGAATTATTGCTTGGCGTTGGCGTGGCGATCGAGCAGCATCAGGGGCCGATGAGCAACGTGGCGCCGGGCTGGAAGCTGCGCGTCCTGTTGGCGCAGGCACTTTTCTCGAATCCGGATATCCTGTTGCTCGACGAGCCGACCAACAATCTGGACATCAACACGATTCGCTGGCTGGAAGATGTGCTGAACGAGCGCAATTCCACCATGATCATCATTTCGCATGATCGCCATTTCCTGAATCAGGTCTGTACCCACATGGCGGATATGGACTATGGCACATTGAAAGTCTATCCGGGCAATTACGACGACTACATGTTTGCGTCGTCGCAAGCGCGCGCGCAGCAATTATCTGCCAACGCCAAGGCCAAGGACAAGGTCGCCGAACTGCAAGATTTTGTGCGCCGCTTTTCCGCAAACAAATCGAAGGCACGCCAAGCGACGTCGCGCGCCAAGCAAATCGAGAAAATCAAGGTGGAGGACGTCAAGCCATCCAGCCGCGCCAATCCATTCATCCGCTTCGATGGCGAAAAGAAATTGCATCGCCAGGCGGTGGAAGTGCAGAGTTTATCCAAAACCTACGACCGCACCATTTTCAAGAACTTCAACCTGATGGTGGAAGCCGGTGAAAAGATCGCGATCATTGGCGCCAATGGTGCCGGTAAAACGACACTGCTGCGCTGCGTCGGCGGCGATCTCTGCAAGCTGCAAGCCGATGCCGGATTGGTGAAGTGGGCGGAAAATGCGAGCGTCGGTTACATGCCGCAAGATCCAACAGAAGATTTTGCCGACGACAAAAACCTTGCCGATTGGATGGGGCAATGGACCAAGGAAGGTGACGATGACCAGGCAGTTCGATCCAGCCTCGGGCGCTTGCTGTTCGGCGGAGATGATGTCAAGAAATCGGTCAAGGTCTTGTCAGGCGGCGAGAAGGGCCGGATGATCTACGGCAAGCTGATGCTGGGACGGCACAATGTACTGTTGATGGATGAGCCGACCAATCACATGGACATGGAATCCATCGAGTCACTGAATATCGCGCTGGAAAAGTATGCCGGCACCTTGATTTTCGTGTCGCATGACCGTGAATTCGTATCCTCGTTGGCGACCCGCATCCTGGAAGTCAAGGAAGATGGAATCGTCGATTTCCAGGGGGGGTACGAAGACTATTTGAGTAGCCAAGGCATCGAATAATCAGGTTCCGCCAGTCATCGATACGCAGGTATCAACTGCTATTCTTCGCCGCATTCAGGCGAGTGAAAGCAGTTGATCCAATCGGTCACCAAGGCTGCGGGCCATTTCGGGGCCCTTGGATTTGAGCACCGCCTCAACATAGGTTTGGCGCAGCGCTTTGAAGTCGTCGATGTTGGCGCAGCGCTCCACCTTCAATTGCATGGCATAGCCGCGCAGGCCGAGCGTGCTTTTAATCGTGGTAGTATAAAAATTGTACAGCGCCTGATACAGCGACTCGCCCTCGGCCAATACGGCAGCGGGTTTTTCGACGGGAGCGTCTTGCTCGATGGCCGGAGGCGGCGCAGCAACTGGCACGTCATTTTGCGTTGCATGCGGTTCGATGAACCCCAACTGCAATAATTCTGCGATACTTTCTTCAGTCAATCCCAGTCCGGCTACTTTCTTCAGCAAGGCATCGTGATTGGTTTTCCCGTCCACCAAGACCAATAGGCTGCGCATGCGAGAGGCCAGGTGATTCTTGCGCGTCAGGATTTCGTCTTGCCCCTTTTCAGTCTTGTCGTAAATGATATTTGCCATTGTTATTCGTATCATCCGCTTAGGGTGGAAATAGTCGATGCGTCCGACATCGGCCGCAAATGAAACAAAAGGAATTTAATTA
>Ga0302315_10002320_pt1 | contig 18096 bp, 10 predicted proteins | sample III_Palsa_N3_1_FD_200532 | JGI IMG/M metagenome (GOLD analysis project Ga0302315, IMG submission 200532) | Peat permafrost microbial communities from Stordalen Mire near Abisko, Sweden - III_Palsa_N3_1 | ecosystem: Environmental > Terrestrial > Soil > Palsa > Peat permafrost | place: Sweden... | reverse complement strand
AAGGGCCCAGCGTGTAGCGCCGTAGGCTGTCATTGCGGCGTCGCCACGGTCCCCGGCGCCTTCCCACGTTCCGCGTCCTTCGGCCACAATGGAGCTTGGGATGGGGCGGAAATCGTCGTTTTGATATCTGGAGAACCATCGATACCCGTTGACGGCGGATTGGTTGCCGGCCGCGTCTCCAAGGAACGGAAAGAAGGGACTGGCGTATTCATTCTGGTCGTTGCACCACAATGCGGCCAGGTAGGAGTTAAATCCGCCTGGTGCGTGCATCAGTCCGCCGCGGGTGGCTACGACATTTTCGGCCGCACGCAGCTTTGAGAATTTAAAAAGTTGATTGACAGACGCGTTCGGGGTCACAAGGTCAAGATTGGAGAACAACCCGTTGCGGAAGGCAAGGCGGCCATTCCATTCCGCTTCGATCGCGGGATAAAGCGGAGGAGCGCCTTCTTCCCGGCAGGAGAATACCATGGCGGAGATCATGCATTCACCGGGGGCAAGCACGCGCAGGCCGCTGCCTATCCATTCGGTGCGTACGGTATGGGCCGTGTCCCTGAAGAGCTCGCGAGACTGCGCAAGGTCCAACGGTTCACAGGGGACTTGGACGCTGTGAGAGATGTCTCCGACATTGCAGATTTCCCAGCGCTCCAGCAAGCAGGGCAGACTGGTCGATGGAAAGATCGTTCGCCGGACTTTGATGTCTCCCGCGGTTTCCTCCCAGGACAGGAAGCCGTTGATCCAGAATTTGCTGGCCGCTGAAGGCGAGATTGGATGTCCATCGAGCATTGGAGCAGGATCGACCAGGGAATCGAAGGTGAAGGAGAAGGACCCGTGGGTGTCGTCTTGAGCCTTTCTCACCGAAGGCCAGCGCACGCACCGCTCCACAGATACTGTCCGATCTTCGTCCATAGACCATTTTACGATGGCGTTTACAGTTCGGCCGCCCATTTCTATGTGGTCGCGGTGGATCCCTGACAATGTCTTAACATCACTCTCAATGCCGTCTTCTGGAGAGATGCGCCAGCGGTCGGGTACTGTTGAAGCCGTGTCCGGCTTGTCTTGTTCAATTTGTGCTTCCGTCATGTTGAGCCATTATAACCTAATTGAGGCTGCATGCAGCAGTTAACAGATCTCGTTTGCTCGTGCTTTCTATTGGAGCGGTATAATCTCCTCCAATTGAACTATGAAAAAAATCCTTAATGCCCCCTGGTTTCCTGCAGCCGCCCCTTTTCTGACCTATGTGACATTCACATCGCTTGAAGGCAGATTCTCGAAATACTTCGTGCTTTTGTATGCTCTGAAGCTCATCGCTACGGTTGTAGTGATCGGACTGACGTGGAAGGCAGCACGTCGTCAGTCACGCTATTTCGGAGAAACTCCAAGATTACAAGATTTTGCGATTGCAGTGGTAGTCGGTATTGTCCTTGGATTCACATGGATTCCCATCGATCACTTCACCCCGCATTTTGCTTTCCTCGGACAGCGGAGTTCGTACAATCCCTTTGCACAGATAAGCAGTCCGATTTTGCGGGCGTTGTTTTTTGCGCTGCGCTTTTCCGGACTCGTGCTGGTTGTGCCCTATGTTGAAGAGCTGTTTTACCGGAGTTTTCTTCTGAGGGTTGTATCACATCCTGAAGACTGGAATCGGTCCATGGTTGGGAAATTCGATACCACGGCGCTGGCGGTAAACATCGGCTTCTTTGCCCTTTCGCATCCGGAGTGGCTCGCAGCTGCGGTGTTTGCCGCAGTAATGTGCGGACTGACCAGGATGAGCCGAGGGGTGGTTACGCCGATGGTTGCGCATGGGGTGACGAATTTGGTAATGGGGCTTGTAATCGTCCATACGGGGAATTGGGGGTATTGGTAATCGCGCCTATCTCGGAGCCGCGGGAGTAATCGGCGAGCGCAGCAGTCGGTTGTCGATGAGGCGGACGTCGCCAAATTTTACGGCTACGGCGGCTATGGCGCCGTTTTCTATGGTGTCGATTTCCTGCAGGGTTTCGGGGTCCACAACGACGGCGTAGTCTATATTGGCGAGCTTTTCCACGGCGATGCTCTGGCGCAGCCAGGCGGCGAGTTCGTAGGCGTTGATGACACCGGTGTCGGCGATATCCTGGGTGTAGCCGAGGGCGCGGGAAAGGACGACCGAGGCCTGACGCTGCTCGGGGGTAAGGCGAACATTTCTAGACGACATAGCCATGCCGTCGTGCTCTCTGATGGTGGGCATGGAGACGATCTGCGTGTCTATGTTGAGGTCGGTCACCATACGTTTAATCACCTGGAGCTGCTGCCAGTCCTTTTCGCCGAAGTAGGCTCGGTCTGGGGTAATCAGATTGAGGAGTTTGCAGACAACGGTCGAAACGCCTGTGAAATGGCCTGGGCGCGATGCCCCTTCGAGTCGATCGGAGAGGCTGCGCACAACAACGACGGTGTCGAAATCCTTGGGGTAGATGGCTTCCGGGGCCGGTTGGAAAAGGATATCCACAGATTCCGATGCGGCCAGGGCCGTATCACGCTCGTCGTCCCGCGGATACTTTTCAAAATCGGCCGGGTCGTTAAACTGTGTGGGATTAACGAAGAGGCTCATCACCACAAATCCGGTTTCTTCGCGCGCCTGCCGCAATAGAGAGAGATGCCCTTCGTGCAAAGCCCCCATCGTAGGCACGGCTCCAACGGTTAACCCGCTCTGCCGTGCCTTCTTTATCCGTTCCCGCAGTTCGGGAATCTCTCTTACTATCTGCATGATTATTCTCGGTCGAAGAGGTAGTTCTTGCTCAGGATGTTTCCATTGTCGTCGAACTTATAGAGAAGCGGGACGCCGGTTGGGATGTTGAGTTCCAGGACTTCTTCTCGGGTGAGCTTGTCCAGGTCCATAACGATGGAGCGCAGGGAATTTCCGTGCGCAACAACCAGCACGTTTTTGCCGGCCTCAATGGCGGGCAGGATGTGCTCTCTGTAATAGGGAAGCGTTCTGGCCGCGGTGTCCTTCAGGGATTCGCCCTTTTCGCCGGGAGGGGGTACGTCGTAGGAACGACGCCAGATCTTAACCTGTTCGTCGCCGTACTGTTCCGCGGTTTCGGCCTTGTTCAGGCCCTGCAGGTCGCCGTAGTGACGCTCATTTAGAGCTTCGTTGCGCTCGGTAGGAAGTTCTCCCTTGCCGGCGGCTTCGAGGGCAATTTTGGCGGTATTGATGGCGCGCTGCAAAACGGACGTAAAGAGAAGATCGATCTCGAGATCCTTGAGATGCTCGCCCGCCGTCTTGGCCTCTTCTTCACCCTTGGGGGACAGGGGGACATCGACCCATCCGGTGAATCGATTTTCCAGGTTCCATTGCGATTCGCCGTGGCGCAGCAAGATGAGGTTCGGCATGTGAAAACTCCTTGGTATTTATCGGTTAAGAGTATACCCGAGATGGGAGGAGGAAGTGGGGAGAAAGATGGGTTGCCTAAGACGCGCGTGGCTCGCCGACGGAACCTCGCTCAATAATTTCGATCTCTAATTCACATTTCTCCAGGTCCGCGCCGTCGACCCGTTTGAAAAGCATTTTTACGGCTTCCTGTCCCATGCGGTACAGGGGCTGGCGTACTGTAGTAAGGGGCGGATTGGATTCCGCGGCGTTTGGAATGTCGTCGAAGCCTGCGATCGAGATGTCCTGAGGAACTCGCAGATTCAATTCACGCGCTGCACGCAGGGCGCCCAGAGCGATCTGGTCGTTACAGCAGAAAATGGCGGTTGGCCGTTCGGATTGCGGTAGTTTTAAAAGAGTTAGGCCGCTCTCATGACCGGATATTTCGGTGTAGTACCCCTTTATATCCAGAGACGGATCATATTCCAGGCCGGCATCATGGAGTGCCTCTTTGTATCCTGTGTTTCGACTTGCTGCGCTGTCAAGACGGTGGTCTCCGTTGAATATAGCAACGCGTTTATGTCCCCTGCCAATGATGTGCTGCACCATCTTTTTAGCGGCGTCCGCATTATTGATATCGATGGTCGCCACATTGGAATCGGCATAACTGTCGCTCACCAGGATGTAGGGTAGTTTCCTGGTGGACATGGCCTTAACAATTTTGGACGTTTCAGGCGGAGCTATGAAGAGCAGTCCATCGCTGCGTCCATCGCAGTACATATTCATGTGCTGCGTCGATTCTTCGGTGATCGGCTCCAGCATAAGCATCGTGCTCTTGCGCAGGAGTGACGCGCTTTCCAATATGCCGCCCAAAATCAGAGTAAAATAAGGGGACGCCACCGGGTTGCTGACACCATAGGTGTACAGAACCACGCCCACCGTATTGGTTCGTCCGGTAAAAAGGCTTCGCGCAATCGCATTGGGATGATAGCCAAGCAGATCCATCTGTTCCCGTACGCGCTCCCGTGTCTCCGGATGCACCGGGCGGGGGCCATTGTTCAGCACGTAACTTACTGTCGCTACGGAAACTCCACTTGCTTTAGCTATGTCTCGAATTGTTGGCATGTTAATAGTCCGGTGTTTTAGAGAATGTCGCCATCTAACCGGTTAGATGGTTAATGATAACATACTGCGCGGGTCTTGTCAAATGGTTATTTTTCACTTCTGTAAGCTGGTACAATCACGGTATGGACGCCGTCATTCTTTTCTCCCACGGTTCAGTTCTTTGCGGAGCCGGGGAAGCCCTGGATTCCCATGCTGACGGACTTCGAAAGACGGGCAACTGGCCGATCGTTTCCGTCGGCTACATGAACTATTCCGAACCCGACTTTCTCGATGCCGTTAAATCGTGCCAAGAGCAGGGCGCACACTCGATCACAGTCATCCCCTTTTTCCTGATCCCCGGATATTTCGTCAAGAAAACACTGCCGGACAGGATTGCCGAGGCGGAGGCGATCTTTCCCGACTTGACCTTCACAATTGCTTCAGCTCTGGGCTTTGATGTGCGGCTTGCGGATGCCATTCTTGAAAGCGCTGCGAACCCATTGGGTCCCGGAGAATGGCGCGGAGACCTGGCGTCTGCCGCAAGGGGATGCCGTGCAAATTCCCAGTGTCCGCTCTATGGAACGCCGCGGTGCCCCCGAGTGCCTTTTCTTGCCGAAGACCGGGGGATTGCTGTATGAATGAAGCCTTGCTGGTTATGGTCCATGGCACCCCACGCCCGGAATCGAACGCGGAGATGTTTCGCGTCGTGGATGAAGTAAAAAGCCGGGGAGTGTATGCCATTGTCCGGGTCGGCTTTATGGAGTGCAACGAGCCGTCGATCCCGGAGGCCATCGAAGAGTGTCTTCGCGAAGGAGCCACATCGGTTGTCGCCGTCCCTTACTTCCTGCACACAGGCACGCACGTTGCCGACGATCTTCCGACGCTGATTGAAGAGGCTCAGGCTCAGCATCCCAAAGTAAAGTTCACGATGGGGCGGTATATAGGGCCGTCGCCCAGGATCACAGAGATCCTCGAAGAACGAGCATTGTCTGTGTAACATCCTATAGAACAAACCGATATATGTAACCCGTGGCATGGTTTCCAGCCCTGGGGTAACCATGAGGCCTCGTGCACAACATCACGCTTTAGGACATGGTTACTCCAGGGCTAGAAACCATGCCACCTTTGCTGTGCTGTTCGATGGGAAAGTTATACCGTTTTTGTAAGCTTGGCGATTCTTCTTGGAATATCGGGATCGTTGCCTTTGGCTACGGCAAGCCAGTAGGCGAAGAGTTGTCCGGCTACGGCGTAGACAAGAGGGCTGACCCATTCCGCAAGCGGGGCGGGAATGCGGACGGCGGTTTCGCTGCCGCTCAGGAATGCGGCGTCGTGGGCGAAGCAGATCAGCGCGGGATGGACGTTTTTCAGTATGCTGGCCAGTTCGACCATGGGCTTGAAGGCTTTGCCGTCGGGTGCGAACATCAGACAGGGATAACCGCTGTGCACCTGCGCGATATGGCCATGCTGGAAGTCCGCGGCGGAGAATGGCCGCGCGCTGATGTAGCACGTTTCCGTAAGCAGAAGGGCGGTTTCGTAGGCCGTACACATATTGAAGCCGCGTCCCAGCACCACACACTCCGTGATATCCTTGTAGCGCTCGACCAGCTTGTGCATGGCGTCGTCGTGCTTGAGGGTCTTCTCCATAGCGTCCGTCGCGCGCTGCAGATGAACGATGCGCTCCGGATGCGCGTCGTCCATAACCGACGACAGTAGAGCCATAATCGCAAGAGATCCGGTGTAGGTTTTCGTCGCGGCGATGCCTACTTCTTCGCCGGCATTCATGCAGAGCGTGTACTCGGCCTCGGTCGCAAGGCTGGATTCCGATTCATTAGTGATGCAGGCCGTTAACGCACCTGCGGCACGGGCGCACCGGATAACTTCGATGACATCCGGGGCTGCTCCGGACTGCGAGATCCCAAGCACCAGCGCCTCGGGTCCGAACTGCGGATAGGTTCCGTAGAGGGTGAAGGCGGATGGAGCAGACAGCGCCGTTGGGATTCCGTGCTGGATTTCGAGCACGTACTTGGCAAAGACCGCCGCATTGTTGGACGTACCGCGAGCCGCTATTACGGCGTACTTGATACCCCGGCGATTGATCTCTTTGGCGAAATCCTGTACCGAGTGGTACTCATGCTCGATTATGTGGCGCACGACTTCGGGCTGCTGCCGAATTTCATCCAACATGTGGTTCATAGTAACGGGTCAACCTCTCTCAGTCGCCGCAATTTCTTGCAGCCCTTAATCTCATTTCGTCCAGCAGTGTGGGGGACGCAGCGGCGCCATTTTCTATTACGCCAAGCGTAACATGCGGCTTGGGCGTGCCGTGATAATCCGAGCCTGCAGTGACTATCAAATCGTTTTCCTCGGCAATCCGCAAAAAACGCCGTGTCTGTTCCGGACTGTGCTGTGAATAGTGGGCTTCGATTCCATCCAGATGGTCGTCGGCGGCAAGCGAGGCCACTCTAGCGGCAAGCTCGGCTTCACCCAGAGGTATGAGCCCAGGATGCGCCATTACTGCGATGCCGCCCGCTCCATGGATCAGCGCGATCGCATCGTGCGGAGTAAGAACCTGCTTGGGCTGATAGAGCGGCTTTCCCGTGGCCAGATAGAGATCGAACCCCTCTTGAACGCTGCTTACGATGCCTGCTTTCATCAACGCTTTCGCAAAATGGGGTCGCGCAATGACCTGCGAGTCGGGGCCGGCTTCGGCCCGGACATCGTCCATGGTCACTGGAAGGCCCAATTCCCGCATTTTTTCGGCCATTTCCACGTTTCGCAGCGCCCGCGATTCCCGAATGGAAATAAGGGCGGCGCTTAACTTCTCGTCCTGCGGGTAGAAAAGATAACCAAGAAGATGGAAGCGTCCACCTTCGTCTTCCACCGAAAGCTCCACTCCCGGAACGAGCTCTATGTTCATTCGCTTCGCCGCTTCGGCCGCTTCGGCAAGACCCCCGAGGGTATCGTGGTCGGTCACCGCAATGGCCGACAGGCCGGTTTCCACGGCCAGCGAGATCAGTTCTGTTGGAGACAGACTCCCGTCCGATGCCGAGGTGTGCGCATGCAGATCGATTCCGCCATTTTTTGCCTGTACCGTTACTGAAGTCATAGTTTCCATCAAAGCCACTAAAAACAAAGACTAACCCGTCAGATTAAAATTGGCGTGGCGGCTTGCCGCGGCAAAGTCTTGACGATTTTGACGGGTTATTATAGTCCGTGGTGTGATGCGAGTCAAGGTGAACCGTTAAAGTTTAAGAGGTCTAGACGCGCCTATACTATATCTATTGTCCCACCGTTCATTTTGTAACAGATATCCAATACCAAACAATAAATGAAATTTTGACACAAAATCTTGTTGACATCAACAAATGCCTGTGTTATGATAAGTTCAAGACAACCGTAACATTTCGAAAATCTCTGACCAAAGCAGGACTTCATGAACGATTTTCTCTTCCGTCGTACCTCGCGGGTACTCTCCCTATTGTCCCTTCTGGGCGCAACGGCTGCGCTGATTTCTCCCGCAAACGCCATGCTGGACTCCACGGATCACAGCGATCCTCCCTTGCACATCGCAGAGGCCTTTGGCTTGCAGACGCCGCCTACAGGGCAATGGTGGGATCAGTCCAACGGTGTTACTGTGGACGAGATTGCAAGCAGCGTTCCCGCCAACGTTCTGGTTCCTGGAGAGACATTAAACGCAACCTTCCAGGTGAAGAATAGCAGCGGACAGGACCTGAACATCACGGGATTTATCGAAATTCGCCGTTACGACCTCACGACCGTGGAAGGCGACTTCTTTAAATACGAGATCAATAACCTGGGAACCTGCAGCAAGATCCCCGTTACCGTGCATGTCGGTGTCGGGCAGGTAGCGCACGTAACCTGCGCCGTGCCCATCCCGGCAAAGTTCGGCGGCTACGCCCTGATTATGGATCTCGGTCCCTCCGGCGGCCGCCACCTTGCCGGATTGTGCATCCGCACCCTGGCCCGCTCGGCGCAGTCCAATCCGTATCCGGTCATGACGCTCGATGAGCGTGACCACACGTTCCTCGAACGCATAGGCATACACGCCATACGCACCGCGATAGTCTACAAGCCCACCACCGACCCCGATTTTCCGCAGTACATCGCCAACATGCAGAAGAATATGGACGACCTTAAGGCTCACCATATCACCGCCATGTCGCTGTTTCAGGGCGGCGAGTCCGAATATCAGGCGCTGGGCACCTGGGCGCACAAGCTGAACGACAAAGACCAGATGATTTTGCCTGGCAACGACACGATGTGGATGCCGTCTTACGACCCCGATTTTACGAAATTCGTAAAGATCGTCTGTGCCCGATACGGCTGGCCTCGCGGACCGATTACCGCCGTTTGTCTGTACAACGAACCCTGGGAGGGTGGGGGCATCTCCGGATGGGCGTCGGATTTACCCCGCTACCGGGAAGCCTACACGGCCATGGCAAACGGAGTTCTTGCCGCCAGAAAAGACGACCACGCTCAAGTTCTCGTCGGCGGAACCGATTCGACAGGCAATGCCATCGACAAACTTTTTCCGGACGGAAAAAACACCTTTCTCCCCATTTTTGACTTCGTATCTATGCACTACCAGGGACTCTGCTCCCTGTCGACTTTTCCGCTCTGGCACGACCGAACCGGTCCCCTGGGACGAGTTCGCATGTGGGACACGGAGAGCTGGGTGGCAAACACGGACGATCGGATCGTCCCACAAGTGGCTTCATGGCGCGCCGCCGGATACGACAGGGTGATGGGCGTGGACGCCAGCGCTACGTGCGAAATTAGGCCCGTCAACATATTGAATGCCGACGGCACAACACAGCGCAATCCGGACGGCTCTCCCAACCAGGTAACGATCCCGCAGGCGAGCTCCGTTGGGGCGGCCGAAGCGGCCTCGACTTACTTCCTGGGCGACCGGCCATTTCAGCAAATCCTCTTCAGGAACGGCATGCCCTGGGTCTTTGTATTCGGCGGATCTCGCGATGAGGCGGGAAAAGCCAACACTGAAGACGGCACTGTCGTAGTCGCCGGAGACATCGTATCGGGAAACAGTTCACGCTTCCGCTCTGTAGAGAGTCTGCCTCAGGCCGCCCAGAAAGAGAAGCTCAGGCAGGAACTCGCCGCGCTTCCGCCCGACGATCCCAGCAACCCAGGCACGGCCGCACAGCCCACGCAGCGTCAGGCGCTGCAAACCGAAATCGATGCCCACGTGCCAATCTCCGGCGCGGAAATGATCGTCGCGGCAAGCCCTGCCTACAGCCTGTACGACTTTTACGGCAACCCACAGCCGGCGTCCAACGGTAAGATCGTTGTTCCGCTCAGCGCCCACGGATACTTTTTGCGCGGAAACGGCAAACCCGGTTCGTTCGCCCGATTAATTGCCGCCCTGCGGAGCGCGCGTATTGTAGGACTCCAGCCCGTCGAGATCATGGCCCACGATATGACGGCCCCGATTGGCGAGCACCCCGTACTGCGGCTGACCGTGACCAACATCCTCAACCGCCCCATCCACGGCAGCATCACAGCCAAGCTTGGCGCATTAACACTCCGGGCCGCCAGCATGAACGTTTCGATAGGCCCTAACGAAACAAAGGATCTGGATTTCACGGTTACCGGCGGAACGCCGGCCGACGACAACAGTTACCCCCTGCATGCAAAATTCGATGCCGGGCAGGATGGCTCGGTTCTGCACGACGAGACCATGCACTGCAACGTCATCGCAAAGCGCACTATCACTGTGGACGGCGATCTATCAGACTGGAAAGGGGTTCTGCCCCAAGTAGTGTCCACGGGAAGCGCAGCGCCGTCGTCTACCGAACAGGCCTGGTACCCCAACAAAAACTTCAGCACCACAGGAACTGGCGGCTACGCCATCGCCTACCTGGCGTACGACTCGAAGTATTTCTACTTCGCCTCCAAAGTCGCCGATAACACTCCGGATCCGGGCACCATGCGCTTTGCAACTCGGGACGACGACTCGTTCTTCTTTCCCGACACCGTCTACGTGCCACACGATTCCACTGCCAGTCAGTACTCCGTGCGATGGAGCGGCAAGGTAACCCCAAAGTACAGCGAAACCTACACCTTCACCACAACCAGCGACGACGGAGCCCGGCTCTGGGTGGACAACAAGCAGATCGTGAACGACTGGACCGACCATGGTTCCACGGAAGACAACGGCTCCATCACCCTGCAGGCGGGGCAGTCCTACGACATTAAAATGGAGTATTACAACGATGTCGGCGGCGGCGTCGCCAGGCTTGCCTGGGAGAGCCCCAGCCAGCCACAGGAGATCGTTCCTTCCGATGCGCTAACCGACTCTCAAGGACACGCCGGAGGTCTAACCGGACAGTATTACTCCGGAATGGGGCTTTCGGATCTGCAGGCGACACGCACCGATGCTACGGTCAATGCGGAATGGGGCGACGGCCAGGCTCCTATCCAGACAAAGACTGGGGCCGAGTTTACCGCGCTGCACTGGCCCGCCGGAGTTCGCCACTATATCTACCGCAAAGATCCTGTGCTTCCCGCAGGCAACGGGCAGGGTGTGACGGACAACGTGCTGATCGGCTTCAACGTCATTCCTGAAGACGATGCCAAAGACAAAGGAATGTACCCCTACCCACCAGGGACCATGCCCCATTATATCGACTTCAAAGACACCGACTACGAGTACGCCCTGAACCTTGTGGCTCCGCAATACGGCGGTGGGACCGAAATCTGGCGGCTGCTTACGCCAGGGATGCCGATGAAGGCCTTCTATCCCCGCCAGCCAAAGTCGCCCCTTGAAGGGCCTGTAACAAACGGGAAGCTCGTGGCCACCCGCGTCGGAAATATGCGTATTACAGAGGCAGCCATCCCCTGGTCGGAAATGCCCTGGGTGAAGAAGCGGCTCGATGCCGGGGAAACGGTCAAGTTCTCCTACCGCGTCAACGACAACGACGGTCCCGAGTACGAGCTTGCACACGACCGCAGCGTTTCGCAGCAAAATTCGCTGACTTTCCACAATGGATGGGTGGGCAACCACTGGTCCAACGAACTGCAATTCGGATTCGGAAAGTAGCCATGACCACACGTTCGGCGATACTCTCTGTGGCAGTCCTGCTCACGCTCGGCACACCAACCCTTGTACAGGCAGCAAACCCCGTGAAGGGGCCTATCGATCCTTCAGGATTGGTCACCATCCCCTTCACTCTGGCCAAACCCTGCTTTGTGACCATGGTCGTGGACGATGCGCAGGGAAAGCGGGTGCGTAATCTTATCGCCGAAACCCGATTCCCAAGCGGCAGGAATACGGTGACCTGGGACGAATACGACGACGGCGCCGTCGACAAAAATGGCAACCTGGTGCGTCACCGGGTCGCTCCCGGCCAGTACATGGTGAGAGGCCTGGTTCACGACGGCATCCATATCCGGTACGAGTTTTCCGTCTACAGCCCAGGCACGCCACCGTGGACGACGGCGGACGGCAGCGGAGCCTGGATGGCGGAGCACACGCCCGCATCCGGTATCGTATACCTGCCCAAAGGCGTTTCGCCCTACGGGGACGGCGAGCCGCAGATGTCCATAGGTTCCGAGGCGGGCGAAGCGGGGCGGCCGCAGGTGTGGCTGGATCTGAACGGACGCAAACTGCACGGCGGCATGAAGATGTGGGGATGGTTTGGCGGGCGCGCCATGTGTAGGGATCTTGGCCCAAATGCAGTTTCCGATTACTACGCCTACGGCGCATGGCTGGAATCCACTCCCTCAAAAATACACCTGTTTGGCCTGACTAAACCGACCGAAGCCGATCAGGACGGTGTTTATCTCACCGAAATTCCTGTCTCAAAGCCGGAGCCCTTTAACGCAGAACACAGCCCGGTATCGCTGGCCGCCTGGAATGGCGTTATGGTAGTCAGCGACGACCTCGGGCAGCGTTTGGCCTTTGTCGATATCCGCAGCAAAACAGTAATCGGCTACGCGCCCGTCTCCGAGCCGCGCGGCGTATGTTACGATTCTTTAGGTCAGCTTTATGTAGTGACCAACAATCAAGTCGTACGCTACGACCATGTAGATGCCGCACACGCATCATTGGGTTCGGGACAGACCATCATCAGCTCGGGTCTGGAACTGCCGCGGCAAGTCATTGTAGGAAGTGACGGCCGGATTTTCATGTCTGACTGGGGCGCAAGCCATCAGGTCAAAGTCTTTACGCCCGATGGGAAACTCAGTCTCACCATCGGAAAGTCCGGCGGTGGGCAGGTAGGTCCTTACGACGATCGACAGATGCACTCCCCGAACGGCATGGCTATCGACGGCAATGGCATTCTGTGGGTGACTGAAGACGATTCCCTTCCCCGGCGCGTGAGCCTGTGGGACAGCCGCGACGGCCACTTTATAAAGGCTATCTACGGCAGCGTCGGTTATGGCGGCGGCGGAATGATCGATCCGCACGATCCAACCCGGCTTTTTTATGCCGACGATTTCCAGTCAGGGGGCGCGAGTGGCGGCCTTGAGTTCAAACTCGACTGGCAAACTGGGACGTCTAAGGTCGCCGGCGTTTATATGCGTCAAGCTGAGCCGGCCACAGACGCCAACCATCCCCCACAGGAGCACCAGGCGGCCGATCTATTGCCGGAGACCGGTGTCCCCCAAACGCCCGTAAAAATCGGCAAGTTCCGGTACATGATCAATACCTACAACGGCGCGCAGCGCGGGGGCAGTTCGGCCGGTGTCTGGAAGATGGACGACAACGGTGTTGCATGGCCCGTTGCGTTCGTGGGTGGAGGAAGCTCCTGGTTTAACTGGTTCTTCCAGGGCACGCGGCCTGGATCGGACAAGCCGCAAATAACATTGCTGCATCGGGACGATGTAAAGGCTGAAATCGACCGTCAGCTTAAGGCGCAGAATGGCGACTGGAACGATGCTTTTATTACCTGGTCGGACCTCAACGGCAACCACCGAGTGGACCCGGACGAAGTCCACGTCCACGTATTTCCTTACAGCGACAGTGCCTACGATCCGTCTCAACCAAGGGCGTTTCAAAACTATGCCAATTTCTTCAGCGGACACTCGCTGAGCACGTCCGATCTCGCTTTCACCGGCGGCTGGAGCGTGCAGGTGCCTGCCCCAACCATTCGGCCCGACGGCATCCCTGTCTACGATATCTCAAAGGCCCATTTTGCCATGCGGCCGGAAGCGGATTGGCGTCAGCGTCCCGATGGAGACGGCGGCCAGCGCTTCGACGACGGAGGCAACGGCTGGCTAATTCAGGAACCAACACGCGGATACCACAACGGCAAGCTGATGTGGACCTATCCCACACAGGATCAGAATTTCCCGCCGCGCATTCCGGGACAGATTGTTACGGCAGATCGCCCGCTCGGACCAATGCTGCAGCCCCACGGCGATATTGGGCATCTTTTCGCCATGAACAGCGATAAAGGGTCGTTCTACATCATGACCGTGGATGGATTGTTCGTGCAGACCCTTGGCGGCGACATGCGCCTGCATCCCTTAATCCGGGATCCAAAACTCTTCAAGCGCGGAACCCTGTTCGACGGCTACAGCTTCGAGGATGAACTGTTCCACCCGTCGATGACGCAAACCGACGACGGCAAAGTTTATCTCGTCGCCGGAAAAGAGCACATGAGCATCTTCGATGTCGAAGGGCTGGACAGCATACACAGGCACAGCTTCGGAGCATTGTCGCTTTCGCAGGCGCGCCTCGCGTCCGTCCCCGCGGAAAAGATAGAGTACATGCGCCTGCAGGACACGAACTTACTGCACGTCCCAATCCTGGCTCAGCCGCCGCATGTCGCCGACCATTTACAGAGTTGGACCGACGACGGCATCGGCCAGGCCCAAATCGACAACCGCGCCAGCGGCTCGGTGGCCATATCAGGAGACCGCCTGTACGCCTCCTGGCGCACGGACGATCCTCATCTGCTGCAAAACAGTGGGGGCGACTGGAAGTTTCTCTTCAAGCACGGCGGGGCCCTCGATCTAATGATCGGACCGGATCGCCCGGATGATATCGCGCATCGAAACGACCCCTTAGCGGGAGATCAGCGCCTGCTCGTAACCAGGGTTCATGGGGCGATAAGGGCCGTTTTATACCGTCCCGTATCTGCTGGAGCGCCGGCAAGCGGCCGGACTGTATTTTCGTCTCCCATAGGAAAATTTACGTTTGACGATGTCGAGGATGTCAGCTCCCAGGTAACCCTTGGGCAATCCGACGGCGACTATGAAATCTCTATTCCTTTGCATACTCTTGGTATCAATCCGGCCGACGGTCAAAAGATACGAGGAGATATCGGACTGCTGCGCGGGGATGGCGCCGAAACCATACAACGCGTCTACTGGAACAATTTGGATACGTCCATCGTAAGCGACGTCCCAAGCGAAGCTCGCCTGCAGCCCGGCAACTGGGGCGTCTGGCAGTTCAACGTCCCGCTGCAGCCCATCAATGCCACTCCCCAGGCCTCTGGTGACGCCCCAGCGCAGGATCCGGGACTTCACTGGGATCAGTACAACGGAACATGGAATAAGCTGCCGGATTTCTCCACATTGAAACCCGACAGCAGCGGCATTGCAACCCAGATTCGCGCGGATGTCACAGGGCGTCAGGAAAACTATGGAGATGTCTTCACCGGGTATATCAACATCCCGCGTGACGGTGTGTACACCTTCCACCTGGGCTCCGACGACGGCAGCCGCCTTTTAATCGGAGGCCAGCTCCTGGTGAACGACGACTACTCGCACGGAATGAACGATGTCGCTGCGGCGATATCTCTAAAAGCCGGTCTGCATCCCCTGCGCATCGAGTACTTCCAGCTGGGCGGCCCCTTTGGTCTGTCCGTAATCTGGAGCGGCCCCGGAGTGAACGAGCAGCCGCTGCCGTTGGATGTACTTTCGCACAGCAAGTAACTCCATTGGCCCTTGACTCCTAACAATCGATGTGCTAGGATTGAAATCGATTTCAATGCAAATTTTTGCTCTTAGAGGACAAATGATGTTACTATCCGACGAAGCAACGCGCTGGCTGAAGCGTATCGAGCTGGAGCTGGAATTCGCCGCAGCATTCACCGCTGCGCTGCCTGCTACTCATACCGTTGGCTGGGCTGAATTAATAAAAACAGCTGCGTCTCTCGTAAGCTCTGCGGTCTCCGGGCATGAAGATATCATCGATCTGGTCACCCAGGCTGAGGAGATACTATCTCCTATCGGCGCTGCCGCCCGCGGCTACAAAATACACTGCGTGGGACATGGTCATATCGACATGAACTGGATGTGGAGCTGGCCTGAGACCGTGGCGACCACCCACGATACGTTCGCCTCCGTGCTGCAGCTCATGGACCAGTACCCCGACCTGACCTATTCGCAGAGCCAGGCCGCGGTCTATGCCCTGGTGGAAGACTATTTCCCGGACATGTTCGATCGGATACGCGAAAGAGTACGGGAAGGGAGATGGGAAATTACCGCCTCCCACTGGGTGGAGGGCGACAAAAATCTCGTATCGGGAGAATCGCTTTGCCGCCACCTACTCTACACGCGGGAGTATTTTGAATCGAAGTTCGGCCTTACCGCGCAAGATCTACCCATCGATTGGGAGCCCGACACCTTTGGCCATGCCGCAACGATCCCAGGAATTCTGACTCAGGGCGGAGTCAAATACTACTACAGCTGCCGCCAGGGCGGCGGATTCGACCACTACTGCGTGGGTGAGGCACGGCCGCCGCTTTTCTACTGGCGCAGCCCCGACGGCTCCCAAATTTTAGTGAACCGGGAGACGACATGGTACAACAGCTATGTCAATATCGGAGACAATGTCGCCCTGCCCCTGGCAAGCTTCGTCCAGGAGACGGGCCTGCACCACTGGCTCAATGTCTACGGCATTGGAAACCACGGGGGTGGCCCAACACGTACCGAGATCGACTACCTGCACGAGCTGCAGACCTGGCCCATCTACCCCACCATCGAGTTCAGCACAGCCAAGAGCTACTTCACGCAGGTTGAGGCGGAAATCGCGGCGACAGGCACTGTACTACCCGTCGTCGATGGCGAATTGAACTTCGAGTTTACCGGATGTTACACCTCGCAGTCGGCCATCAAGCAGGCCAACCGGTTCGGAGAGAACTATCTCGAAGAAGCGGAAACATTGACCGCACTGGCGAATCGGATTTCCGGGACTTCTGTTTCGAAGGACAAACTGCGAGAAGCCTGGCTTCAAGTCCTGTTCAGCCAGTTTCACGATATCCTGCCTGGCTCCGGCGTCGCCGAGACGCGCGCCTACGCCATGGCGGCTTTCCAGAACGTCGGGGCGATCACAGGATCCCTTAAGAGGATCGCCGGAAACGCTTTGACCGCCCAGATAGACACAAAGTCGCTGCTTGGTCCGGATACAATCCCGGAACAGCAAACAGGCACAGGCTACACGGCTGGAGCGGGACTCTACGGCGGCCAAACCGGGATATCGCAAAGCGGGGGATCTGCCGGAAAATTCAGACCGATCACTGTGTACAACCCCTGTGCATGGCCTCGCTCCGAGAGAATATCCGTCCCGATGTACGATGCCGATTTCGTGGCCGATAAGATTGCCGTGATAGACGATGACGGAGTGCAGCGCAGAGCGTTGTGCATTGGCAACGAAGAGGTTTGGGGGCACCACAAGCAGCAGATCGACTTCGACGCCATGTCCGTTCCTGCGCTGGGATACCGCACTTATTTGATTTGCGAAAGGCCCACACCTCCACCCACCGACCTGGTTCAGACCTTGCCCAACCAGTGGTTCGAAACGCCTTTTCTCAAGTTCCGGGTCAACCGCCATGGCTCGGGGCTTCGCGAGCTGATCGATAAGCGCACGGGGGCAAGTCTCATTTCTGAAGGATCTTCTCTCGGGGAGTGGCTCTATGTGACCGAGCGGCCGCGCGGGATGACGGCATGGATTCTGGGCGAGGAGGTCGATGCTCCCATCCCGGTAAAAACAGAGGTGTACCAGGTCGTTGGCCCGTCGTTCGATCAAGGGCGTCAAACGTGTACGAACCAGCCCATTTCCGGACTGCGCATCGAAACTCTGTGGACTGTTCCAGGAACGCAGAGTTCGGGCAAGACCTCCATAATCGTGAGCACGCTGGAGTCTCGAATAGACTTTGAAGTGTCTTTGGATTGGCGCGAAATCGGCGATGAAAAGCGCGGCATCCCTGGACTGACCGTAGCCTTTCCTCTTGGCCTTACGGATTTAAAAAGCAGGTACGAAACGCCGTTTGGCAGCGTCGAACGCTCGCTTTTCGAGGGCGAAGAAGTACCGACACTGCGCTACACCCACCTCTCCGGCGAGGCTCGGACTGTCCATGGAGAGGCTGTTCGTGCGGGCTTTACGCTGCTTCAGGACTGCAAATACGGCCACTCGATTGTGGGTTCCGAGCTCAGAATGCGCATAGTCCGCTCGAGTTTCGATCCAGACCACGCGCCTGAAGTCGGCAAATCCAACTTAAGATACTCCATCTATCTCCACGAAGACACAGCGCCGGCTTCCGAACTGGCGCGTCTGGGAGCCGCCTTTAATCATCCTCTGATTCCGTTTGCCACTCCGCTTCAAACTGGATCCAGGCCCACGACCCATAGTTTTGTGCAGGTCCAGACCGCAAATGTAA
>Ga0302315_10002316_pt1 | contig 18116 bp, 16 predicted proteins | sample III_Palsa_N3_1_FD_200532 | JGI IMG/M metagenome (GOLD analysis project Ga0302315, IMG submission 200532) | Peat permafrost microbial communities from Stordalen Mire near Abisko, Sweden - III_Palsa_N3_1 | ecosystem: Environmental > Terrestrial > Soil > Palsa > Peat permafrost | place: Sweden... | reverse complement strand
AAGATTTTGAAAAGGCAGCCATGAAATTTTTTACTAACATTGGTGACTATAAAGATGAGCTAGCAACACTAATGAATGAAGAGTTTCTTTTGATTGGAACCTAAAACTCGATTGCGATGGGTATAATGCCGTATATACTGCTACAAATGATGGTATTCAAACAACAGCACTTTGGTCGGCTGCCTACTGTAAAAGATGGCGTGTAATTCAATTTTTGCTTGAAAAAGGAGCAACTCAATTTGATATATATCCGACATTCGGAAGACTTAGGAATGTAACTATTCTTTGGACGGCAACTTATGCAAAACAATGGGATATAGTAAGATCACTTTTACAAAAAGGGGCAACCACAGTTAATATAACCCCAGCCTCTGATCGATACAAAGAAAAAAAGACCCTTCTATCATTTGCAGCACATGCGCAAAAATGGGATATAGTTGATTTATTATTAGATAAAGGAGCAATAGATGAACAACTATATAATGGTTTTACCGTCCTAATGTTAGCTGAAAGGGCTGGGGAAAAAGATATTGTTGAAAAAATCAAAGCGGTTATTTCGGTTTCGAAAAATCCTACTTTCAGTAATACTCAAAGCTTACCCAACAATCCGCCTTCAAGCGATAATTTTGATAATAACAATGCTTCCTCATCTTCAAATAGTAATTTACCTTTTCTCGAACTAGATAACATGCACATTCCAGTTACTACTGACAACTCAACTTCTAGCGCTAGTGAAAGCTCAAGCTCAAATTTACATAAAAATCATCATAGCCATTCAACACCCCCCTCTTCTCAAAATACTGATAATCTTTTAGATGTAAATTGTAGTTCTAAAAATTTAAGATCTACAAATCGCTCTCCTATTACTTATTCATTCTCTTCCAACTCTAATAAACAACAATTACCAAATGATGCATTACAACAATTTATAATGACTATTGAAGAACCAAATACCCAACCAACAGCAAACCTTAAAGCGTATCAAGAACAAATTATTCTTTTATTAGCATCCCAAAAGTCAGACCAAAAACAAAAGGCCCTGCTAACCACCGCTCTAGAACAAATTAGTTTTTTAATAGCATCCCGAAAGATGGCGGAAGCACAAAATGCAATGTTTATGGCAACCATAGCAGAACTTAGTAAAAATAATACTCCCAAAAGAAATCTTAATGCTGTACTCGATGAAAATGATGCCCCTTCAAATTCTGCTGCAAAAAAATTGCGCCCCGATTAAAATGGCAAAGTGGCCATTCCAAGGTCAAATTGGGTCGTACTACAGAGTGCGACGTGAAGTCGCTAAGTTGACTGCTTCAATAAATGGAATTATATGAAGCCGGCTATTCCGTTAGCCGTTCCCTATGAATGTATCAGAAAAAATAATTAAACCCAAGCTCGGCGTTATGGAGCTTGCTAAACAACTAGGTAATGTATCACAAGCTTGCAAGATAATGGGCTATAGTCGTGATAGTTTTTATCGTTTTCAGAAATTGTATGAAGGTGGTGGTGAAGAAGCGCTGCATGATTTAACGCGAGCTAAAGCCAATGTAAAGAACCGTGTGCCTGATTACGTAGAAAAAGCTGTGATTAATACCGCCATAGATAACCCTGCTTTTGGACAAGCCCGAGCGAGCAATGAGCTCAAAAAGCAGGGTATTTTGATATCCCAAGGTGGGGTAAAAAACTGTTTGAAAACATGGGAAGTGTCAGATCAAATACTGTCTTTTACACATGTAGGCCTCTAGGGTATTAGTACATTAAAAGCTCTTTTTTTTTAAACCTCTAATAGCTTCATTCTTTTGGAATTTTGGATGAAGTATTAAGTCTGTACTTTTATAATTCTTCTGTTTTGCAATCATAGGGTACATCCAGGCTGTTGCAAAATTATATTTCCCCAAAATTTGATCTTTCATGATTTTAAAAGATCGATTTTCAATTCTTTTTCTGTTTAAAGCTTCTTCTCTTTCTCTATTTAAAGCTTCTTCTGCAGTTTGCAATTGAAGTTCTTGAGCTTTAAGTGAGTATGGTTTTTCATTAAATGATAAAATATGACCTACCGTATCTAAGGGGATTTTATGGCAGGCTGCTAATACCGCGCTTAAAAAAGGTATATTTGTTTTTTCATTATATAGGCTCAGAAGAATAGTTTCTTGAATGGTGGACCTCAAGGTAGTTATATACTTGATACATATATTTGATCCTTCTGATTCATACATAATTTTATCTAAAACAAATTTTTCAAAAAGTTCTTTATCCTTATTTGTCATTAAGAAACCTGTAGAATTATTATTTGCTTCATAAAAATCAAAAACCAACCTTGAACGAGCTTCTGCACAGAGTAAATCTTTAATATCAATATAAGTAAGCGGATTGACATCCAAATTTCGAAAACTTTGAGTGAACCATCGAGACAAATAATTAGACATATCCCCTTCTAGAAACTCTACTAGAGAGCTTTTTAGAAGCACTGTATAACTTCTTACGGTTGATAACACTACACTTTTCGCTAGATATTTATAAAAATCTAAATGAGGTATTACCAGTAAACGCTTTACTATTTCAGTATTGCCACCGTTTGCGGCGATAGCAAGAATATTAGAGCTATTGATGTCTATGGATGGTAAAGGCAACAGTTCTTCAAGAATTTCCAACTGGCCATGCCAACAAGCTAAACGTAAAAGCGTTTGTGATTCAAAAGAGGGCTCGACCCGAGTTATTAGTTGCCTAAAAGTAGCAAGGTCGCCTGCAACACAGGCTTGTACTAATGCATCATGGGTGGGGCCTATTTCAATAATTATTTCGTCATTTCCGTTCATAATATTTATCTCCACATTGATAATTCGTAATAAAATAAAATTAAGTGATTATTCTCTCAATTTTAGTGTTGTTTATTGACATTGTTTTATTTTGCGGCTGAAAAAAATTAACGTCAAAAATATTTAACAAAATCAGTGTAGTTATTTTACAGGTGAATAAGCACCTTTATACTTTTATCTACAATACTATAAATTGCTGCGTATTAACCAATCCTCCATTCTGTGCCCTGGGCTTTGTCTTCTAGAATTATTTTAAACGTTAATAATTGTTGCCGTATTGCATCGGCAGCAGCATAATCCTTATTTTTTTTAGCTTCATTTCTTTGTTCAATAAGTGCTTCTATTTCGCTATTAGTTAAAGTTTTTCCAGCAGTATTTACACTTTTGTGCTGCAAAAATTCTTCACAGCTTTGCGTAAAGAGGCCCAAAACTTGGCCCAAATATTGCAGTAAAGCAGCAAATTTTTCAGCTTTTTCTTTATTTTCTAATTTTAAACGATTTATCTCACGACTCAAATCAAATAACACTGCCAACGCTTCTGGAGTATTAAAATCATCATCCATAGCTTTAGTAAAACGTGCTTCATATTCTGAAGCTGTGGGTTTTTCACCAAGAGTGACGTCTTTTAAAGCGGTATACAGTCGTGTAATACCTCTTTTAGCAGCATCTATTAGCTCTAAAGAATATTCTAACGGGCTACGATAGTGACTTGATATCATAAAATACCGCAAGACATCACGATGATATTCTGCTAGAAAGGCCTGGATAGTTAAAAAATTATTTAACGACTTAGACATCTTTTCTTTATCTTTTTGCAAATATCCGGTATGCATCCAAATATTTACAAACTTTTTATTAGTATGGGCTTCACTTTGGGCACGTTCATTTTCATGATGGGGAAATTTTAAGTCTGGCCCCCCCCCATGGATATCAAAAGTTTCCCCTAAAATATCGAGTGACATAGCAGAACATTCGGTATGCCACCCTGGCCGCCCCTTGCCCCATGGGGAATCCCACGCTGGTTCACCGGGCTTTGCCATTTTCCATACTACAAAATCCAGGGGATTATTTTTATAGGGGTTTACGTCAACTCGACTACCTGACTGCAAACTATCTAATTTAGCGTGCGCTAAACAGCCATAACTTTTAAGCGCACTTACACTATAATAAACGTCGTGATTAGAAGCTACATAAGCATAGCCTTTATCGATTAAGCTTTGTATTAAATTGATCATGTGGGGCATATATACAGTTGCCCGGGGTTCAATAGTGGGGGCTAGAGTTTGTAAATCGGTGACATCTTTTTGCATAGAAGCAATAAACCGGGCTGTTAATTGCTCATAAGGTTCTTGATTAAGAGCTGCCCTTTCGATAATTTTATCATCAATATCAGTAATATTACGAACATAAGTAACTTCATATCCTTTATATCGTAAATATCTTACTACCACGTCAAACGATAAAAACATGCGAGCATGCCCTATATGACAATGGTCATAAACGGTAATACCACATACATACAAACCCACTTTATTGGTCTGTAACGGTTTAAAAATTTCCTTTTTTTTAGTTAAACTATTATAAATGCTGAGCATGTTTTTTTGCCTTCTCTAATCTCTTTATTAATAACTCCTTTCCCATCAATTCGAATAACTTTGCCATTTCAGGCCCAGCACTCTCCCCCGTTACTCCAATCCGTAAAGGCATAAAAATAGCTTTGCCTTTAATATTCAAGGTACTTTGTAAGTATTGAATTAAAGCAGAATAATAAATAGTATCTTTTTGTTGTACAAATTCTATTGCGGTAACAAAAAATTGAGGGGTGGCGGCTTGCAAAATTTTTACCGCCGTATCGCTATACTCAAGCTTATCAGTAAAAAATATCTCAGCCCAAGATAAAGTTTCAGCCGGCATAATAATATTAGCTTGAATACAATCTATCCAAGCCTGCTTTTTTTCACTAGGTACCCTATCTTGCACAAAGGGGGCAGTTAAATTCCAAAATTCTTCTGCGCTACTTTGATGCATAGCTTCTTTTTGCCAATACTGCAATTGTGCTGCATCAAAGCGTGCAGGAGAGCTTGCAATATTATCCAATGAAAATTCGTGTGCTAACTCGCTTATATTTCTTAATTTAGGGGTAGTGTAATGATGCCCTAAGCCACTTAAATAATTCAAAATTGCTAAAATATGAAACCCTTCTAAGCGCAATTCTTGAATAGAGCGGCTCCCATTTCTTTTCGATAATTTAGTGCCATCTGGCCCTACTATCATTGGAAAATGTCCATATTGGGGCGCTGGTAAATTTAGCGCTTTTAAAATCCATAATTGCCGTGGGGTATTGGTTAGATGATCATCACCCCGTAAAGCATGGGTTACTTCCATTAAAGCATCATCTATGGCATTACAGAACATAAAAGAGGCTGTGCCATCACTCCTTCTGATAATAAAATCACCAATGTCTTCTGCTGCAAAGCTTTGTAAGCCCTTTACTAAATCCGTAAACTCTATACGTGAGCCTTTGGGTATAGCAAAGCGCAAAGCAGCTTTTTGCCCAGTTGCGAATTTTTCTGCTCTTTGCTGTTCAGATAAATGCCGGCAAGTACCTTCATATCGTGGCGGTTTATTAGAGGCCATCTGCACTTTGCGGCTTATTGCCAATGTTTCTTCAGAGCAAAAACAAGGGTAAGCTAAATTATTTTCAGTTAGTTTTCTATAATATTGCTCATAGATAGGCTCTCTTTCAGACTGCTTCATAGGACCTTCTTGCCAGTTAATACCAAGCCATTCCAAATCTATAAGTAAATCTTCTAAATAGTGGTTGGTAGAACGAACCCTATCGGTATCTTCTATTCGTAATAGAAAAGTTCCTTCATTTTTCTTAGCAAAAAGATAATTAAATAAAGCGGTACGTAAGTTACCATAATGCATGAGCCCTGTGGGGCTTGGAGCAAAGCGAGTTTTAACCATTAGTTCAGTATCCATTGTTTTATCGCACATAAAGAAATGTTATGCTGCAGCATTATAACCTTTTATGCCCTCAGGAGAAATAAGCTAAATGACTACTACTTTAGTTATTGTACACACGAACTTTGGTGCAATCAAAATTGAATTAAATAATGAAGGCACCCCCCTCACCACCGAAAACTTTTTAAAATACGTCGATTCCAAATTTTATAACGGCACCATCTTTCATCGCATTATAAAAGGATTTATGATCCAAGGCGGTGGATTTGATGAAAGTATGCAACAAAAAAAAATGCTAGAGCCCATTGAAAATGAAGCAAAAACGGGTTTAAAAAATGAAATAGGTACCATTGCTATGGCAAGAACGAGTGATCCGCATTCTGCTACGAGTCAATTCTTTATTAATGTGGCAAATAATACTTTTTTAAATTTTAAGCATGATAATTCACCGGATGGATATGGTTATTGTGCCTTTGGAAAAGTAGTTGCAGGTATTGATGTTATTAATAAATTAAGCCAAGTAGCTACCGGCAATAAAGCAGGGCATCAAGATGTACCACTTGAAGCCGTAGTCATTGAAAGCATAGAGCGCGTGCAGCCCAGCGCATAAATGAACAACTTAGAGAGTTTTTTTATATCAGATTTGCATTTATCGCAAAATTTTCCCCGTACCATTGTTTTGTTTTTAGAATTTCTAAAGACCAAAGCTTTAGAAGTAGATAACCTATACATTTTAGGAGATTTTTTTGAAGCATGGGCGGGGGACGATTTAGCGAGCCTTGCAGACGACCAAATTATTCAAGCGTTAAAAGCTTATCACACCACAGGTCGCAAAATTTTCTTTATGCCAGGAAATCGTGATTTCTTAGTGGGGAAACATTTTGCACAACAATCGGGCTGTACTTTATTGCCCGATCCTTATGTTATACAAATTGATAATCAAAATATTCTCCTCATGCATGGGGATTCATTATGTACCTTTGATAAAAAATATCAGCGTTTTCGAGCAGTAGCTCGAAATGCACTTATAAAAAAAATATTTTTATATTTACCTGCCAAGCTACGTTTAGCTGTTGCAAAAAAATTGCGGGCCCCATCCAAAAATACTATGATAAGTGAAGCACAAAAGAAAATATTTGATGTTAATTTAAGTACTGTAACAGAAAAAATGCTGCATTATAATGCTCACGTTTTGATTCATGGCCATACCCATAAACCCATTAAAGAAAGCATTACCCTTAATCAAAGTGATAAGCTTGGACAACGTATAGTACTAGGAGAGTGGTTAGCGGATAGTGGATGCTATCTCCACTATACTAACCACCAATTTGAATTATCAAGTTACCGTTTAACTTAAGTTAATTAAAATTAGGGCCACCTGGTGCACTATTAGCATCTTGTGGTCTATCTAATTTTTGATATTCTTCCGCTTGTAGCCTTTCTGCGAATGCTCTATCAGAATCAATTTGTTGCTGTTTGGCACGTTGTGCAGCCCGCTCTCTTGCAACCCTTGCCGCATCTTCTGCAACACTCTGATAACGCTGTCTTTGCATCGCTTGAGCATTTTCTTCTGCTTGCAATCTTTCTGCTAATGCTCTATCAGAATTAATTTGTTGCTGTTTTGCTTTTTCTGCAGACTGTTGTCTAACTAGTCTTGCAGTTTCTTCATGCAAGCGATGTAGAGCTTTTGCATTTTCATCGGCCTGAAGCCTTTCAGCCAGTGCTCTATCGTTTTGAATCTGATTATATTTTTCATTTTGACGACGTAAATTTTCAATATGATCTTGTTGCCGAATGTTTTCTTCTAATTGCCTATTACGAAGATTGCGAGTATTTTCTCTATCCCTATAACGCAAATTTTGCGCCTGCAATTCTGCTTCTCTTCTCCTACGTGCTTGCAAAGCAAGAGCGTCTTTAGCTGAAGCTTTATTTAATGGCTGTGCATTATATTGCCACGCATCATTATAATAATTGACGTCATTAGGGGAAGAATACCAAGCTGAACGCTCACTCTCATAGCTATGTATTAAATCACCACATGCACTTAAAGTTACCATGCCGTGTAAGATAACAAATAATTTAAATAATCTCATTGTAAAAACCTTATTATACGCCCAAGAAAAATTAATAATAATATGAACAACTAATTATACGATAGTTATAAGCTTAAGTGTCAAGCAAAATTTATTTATTGCAAGGTTTTAGAAATAAGTTCATATAAGTCATTTGAAAGACTTGGCAAACTTTTCATTTCCTCTAAGACTTTTTTAAGTAAAACTTGCCTTTGTATATTCACTCTTCTCCATTTTACAAAGGGTTGGAAAATTCTTGCGGCTACTTGTGGGTTTATTTTATCTTGTAGTAGTACTTGTTCTTTTAAAAACATATAACCGGCGCCATCGTTGCGGTGAAAATGCGGTACATTGGCCCCAAAACCCCCTAATAAGGCGTAAACTTTATTTGGGTTACGCCTATCAAAGGCTGGGTGATTTATCAATTCTTTTACTACTGCAAAGGTATCAGTGGCCCGACTCGAAGCCTGAACCCCAAGCCATTTACATACCACTAGTGCATCTAATTGAAATTGTTCATAAAAGGAATGTAATGCTTGGACGCGCTCCCCACAATCTATGCTTGCTAATACACTTAATGCCGAAAATTTATCTGTCATATTTTTTTGGGTTATAAATTGCTGATAACTAAGCTCTGTGCCTTTAAGCTTATCTGCATATTGCAAATAATATAAACATAAGTTTTTAAAGCGACGTTGCCCTATTGCTTTACTGTTATATTCATAATGTTTATCAACTTGCAAAGCATGGTAACTATTTTGTAATTCAATATGTAAGTGGATAGCGCAAGTTTTTATTGCAAGCTCATATGCTGCATATAAAATATCTACTTCTACTTCATCAATCAAATCCAGTAAATACTCAAGACTTGGGAAAGTCAATAATTCTGCCGACATGGCATAATCATGACTGGCATTATTGATGACTATTCTTAGTGCTTCAATCAATAGTGTATTAGCAGCATCACCCTGCACTTTATGTAATTTGTCAGTATATAATTGTAAAATCCACGCTTCCATTAGTCTCGATACGGCATCAAATCGATTAAATGCATCGGTGTCGTGGGCTAGCAGTAGGCTTAAACGTTTATTATCCAATGGGATATTAAGTTTTATGGGGGCTGAAAATTTTCTTAAAATAGATGGTATAGGCTCTTCTTGCACTTTTTCAAAGGTATAGGAATGAGTTTGTTCACTTAACTCTAATAATATTGTATTTTCGCTATACATTACATTTTCTCTATCGCTATTACCACCTTTTAGTTGTAGTTTTTGCACTTCACCTTTATTAGTTAATAAACCCATTAATATCGGGATATGCATAGGCTTTTTATTCGTTTGCTGGGGAGTATCTGGGCATGTTTGAGTAAAAGTTAACGTGTATTCTTGCGTATTTATGTCATAGTGTTCAGTTACGGTAACTTGTGGTGTACCTGCTTGGGTATACCACAATGTAAATTGGGTAAGTGAACGATTGGAAACCGCTTCCATTGCGGCAATAAAATCATCGGTGGTTGCAGCTTGCCCATCATGGCGTTCAAAATATAAATCCATAGCTTTTCTGAATTTTTCAGGCCCTAGCAAGGTATGTAGCATTCTTATCAGTTCAGCGCCTTTTTCATAAATCGTTACGGTATAAAAATTATTAATTTCTATATAAGAATCGGGGCGTACTGAATGGGCAAGGGGACTTGCATCTTCTGCAAATTGGCGGCTTTTTAAAAGTCGGACATTGTCGATGAGTAACACTTCTGATTCTGCAATATCTTGGCTAAACTGTTGCTCTCTAAAAACAGTTAATCCTTCTTTAAGACTTAATTGAAACCAATCCCGGCACGTCACTCTATTACCAGACCAATTATGAAAATATTCATGCCCCACTACTGCATCTATATTTTGATAATCTATATCGGTCGCGGTTTCTTTTGACGCTAAAATATATTTTGCATTAAAAATATTAAGCCCTTTATTTTCCATAGCCCCCATATTAAAATCATTAACGGCCACAATCATATAAATATCTAAATCATATTCCCTACCGTATTTTTGTTCATCCCATAAAAAAGCTTTTTTAAGCGCTTGTAGGGCAAAGGCAGTTTTTTCTAAATTTTCTCTTTCTACATATAACTTTAAAGATACTAGTCGTTTTGATTGAGTTAAGTAATGATCTTCGACCGCTATTAAATCTCCTGCAACCATAGCAAATAGGTAGCTAGGTTTTTTAAAAGGATCTACCCATTGTACCCAATGTCTGGTACCCTCATCCCCCTTGGCTACTAAATTGCCATTAGATAATAGTACGGGGTATTGTAATTTATCTGCATGCAGCGTGGTAGTAAAGTGAGTTAAGACATCCGGCCTATCCGGAAAATAAGTAATTCTGCGAAATCCTTCGGCCTCACATTGAGTACAAAATAAGCCCTTATTAAAATATAAGCCGCTTAATTCTGTATTTGCTGCGGGGTTAATAGTATGTTTTATTTCTAATATAAACTCTTCGGGGACTACTTGAATAATCAATTTATTAGGTTCTAGCTCGTACTCTTTTTCCTGTAGCATAAGTCCATTGACTTGAATATGTTGCAGGCTAAGACCCTCACCAAATAATATCAGTGATGCAGGGGCTTTTACCAAGTTTTGATTTTTGCTTACAAAGTGTAATTTAGTATTAACTATGGTCTCTTCGGGATAGAGCTCTATATCTAATTCACAATCTTTCAAATCAAAAGGAAAGGGTTGATAATCTTTTAAATAGGTAGTTTTGGGAGTAGTTACGGTAGACATAATGCAAAGGCCTATTGAAATAAAAACATTATACTTAATTAACTTTAGTTAATAAACTGCCCGAATAAATTGACTTGCTTATAATGAATTTTTTTGTAACACTAAAAATACCAGTTAAGGGGAGCCTAAGATGCCATCAATTCAGCTGCAAAAAGCATACAATATTATTGAATTGATGGTTATTACCGCCATTATAGGATTATTAACAACCCTGGCAATTTTTAGTTACAAAACTTATATTGCTAAAGCCAATGTTGCAAATATGTTAGAGGTTGGTGTAAGTGCTATTGAAATAGTAGATAATTATTTTGCGCGTAATCTTTCAGTAAGTGGGCTTAGTAGCTTACAAACACTTAATACAGCAAACGTTGCTACTGTTAATACTTATGCTTCCGGCAATAATGCTTATATTGTTATTACCGGTATAAGTGGAGCTATTGTAAGCGGGCAAACCGTAGCGATTGCTTATACTGCAACCCCTAATAGCAGTGGTTCAGCCTTATTATGGAGTTGTGCCACGAATAGTGCAGGACAAAATTACGCTCCAAGCAGTTGTCAAACTTTATGTGCTAATACCGCTACATGCCCTTAGTGACTCGGACTTTGCTGAGCAACTCCTGAATTCTTTGATTCACTATTTCAAGCAGAGCATACACCCGTTCATCATATTGTTTCACATATAAATCATTACTGGTTCTTACTGTTTTATCCATTTCGACTACATCATTACGTGGCACAGGAAGCCTATGCGCATTAACAATTTTTACTGCTAAATTGGATATGGCATGCGCTACATCAGAAGCAACGGCTGCATTTTTTGCTAATATGAGAATCTCATCCTTATCTTCAGTCGACAAATTTTCTACCGCTACATTCGTTATGAAACCGTTATTCTTTAACCATAACCATTCATATTTTTCACCTTCTTTTTGGAGCTCTTGCTCCAATAATTTGATATGTAATCCAATATCAGATTTTTGTTGCAAATCTGTGTCAGTACAATTTTCTACATAAGGCATAAAATCATCTCCTAAAAAAATTTAATGGTGTATCCTTTACAATTTTTAATATTTAAGACGCCCGTCTTAAATAGCAAATACTGCCCTTTTATTCCTATTAATATATCAGAAATAAGCGGGTTTTTATCCAAATTTAATGACTTTATCACAGTAGGATACTCTAATATGGGGTAGGCTAATGAGCTTACCACTTCATCTTGTAAATCTTCCCATTTACAGTCCTTACAATCGGCGATAATTAACTCTTTAAGTGCTACGCTCAAATCTTTTAAATTAAGTGTACTAGGCTCTTCTTTTAACATTTTACGCCAATTAGTTTTATCAGGGATTGTCTGCGCTAAGCGCGTTTCAATTAATCCTGAATCTAACCGATTCCAAACTTTAAAAATAGGTAAGGCTTGTACGGCCCCTTGATCTATCCACCGATAGGGGAGATTTTTTTGCCTTGTTATACCTACTTTTAGTCCAGAAGTATTGGCTAAATAAACGATATGGGGTTGCAAACAATGTGCTTCGCCCCAGCTAGGTTCACGACAGGTGCCCTTAGCATAGTGACATAATTCGGGGCGCACCATACAAATATCGCAGCGAGCTAATTTCCGCATACAAAGAAAACAATAGCCCTGATTATAACTTTTAGGGGTTTTACGGCCACAATGTATACATAAAATAACTATTCCAAATTCTAAGCTTATTTTTTCACCTATAAGATTATTTAAACTAATTTCTTTATCACCAATGCATAAAGAATACTCTATAGGGTTTGCAAAATGAGCTTGTAATTTATGTAAGGTACCTTCTATCATCTTGATTTACGCAGTACTATTTGACTGCGCAAAAATTTTATCTAAACGGCCTTTTAAAATTTGTAATAATAGTAATCCTGGTAAAGACAATAACAATGAAGTAATAAAAAATCCGTGCCAACCATAACTGGCTTCAATTTTAGCAGCATAAGGCCCCGTAAAAACTCTAGCACAAGCACTTAATGCAGTAAGTATTGCAAATTGAAAAGCCGTAAATTTTTTATTACATAAGCTCATAAGCAGGCTTAAAAATGCCGAGGTTGCCATGCCATAACATAAATTTTCAATAAAAATAGCTGAACCTGCGGTAAGCATAATATACTTATCTTGTACCCAAAGGAGTGCCATATAAGTTAAATTAGAAGTAGCTTGAGCGATACCAAATAACATTAATGACCAGTAATAACCTAAGCGATTAATCAATAAAGCTCCTAGCACAGTACCCAGTAAAGTTGCTACAAAGCCGAGAACTTTCACTAAATATCCTATTGATTCCACGCTCATATGCACTTCGCGTATTAAAAAAGTTTGTATCAAACTGCTCACAAAAGCATCGCCTACTTTATAAGTAAGTATAAGTAACAATAGACTAAGCGCTTGTTTACGATTAAAAAAGTCTTGTACTGCAGACCAAGTTGCCTCTTTTAAATTTTTAGGAGCCGGCGTACTGAATGCAGGTTCCGGGCCTAAGAGAGTGGCAAAAACACACATAAACATCAAAGCGGCCATTAAAAGATAGGTCAAAGTCCAGCCTTGTCTATCAGCAAATACTAAAGCCAGACCACCAGATACCAACATTCCTATACGATAACCATTAACACCCATGGCTGCACCTAAGGCTCTTTCTTGTTCAGATAAAACCTCAGTACGATAGGCATCTATAGCAATATCTTGAGAAGCGGAGCAAAATGCTAAAGCACAGGCTAATACCGATAAAGTCATGGGATTTAGGCTAGGGTTACAAAAAGCCATAACACATAAGACAATCCCTATTAACAACTGGGTACATAAAATCCAGCCTCTTCTTCTACCTAAAAAAGGTAAACTGTACCTATCCATTAGAGGCGCCCATAAAAATTTCAAAACACACGGAAAAGAAACCAGCGTTAATAAACCAATACTTTGGGTTGACACATTGGTTGTCGAAAACCAAGTTCTTAAGGTGCTTTCAAAAAGCGCCAAAGGTAAGCCAGAAGAAAATCCAAGTAAAAGCACTATAAAAATTTTACGTTCAGTGAGTATTTTAGTTAAATATCCCAATTTTTTCCCCTAGATTAGTTTTTTTTCAATGCAACATTATAATATTTTATAATATTAGATATGATATCATAGATATATTACCATATTTTTTAGGATATCACATGCCTTTAGAGTCTGAACTGCGCATACAGGTAATAGAAAGTTTTAAAGCAATCTTACAGAGTCTGGCTGTTTTACGTGAGCATATGCTTGAAATAGATGCTGATTTGCCAGTTTGGTTTGCTCCTCCTCCCTATTTACTGTTTAACTCAGAGACTGGGCTACGAGAAAAAGCATTTCGATTGCTTGCTCAATTAGAATACATAGACGGGCAAGATCCTCGAGAAATTTTAGTAGGACCAGGGCTTATTGCCGCTTCAGAAAAAACCCTCCTTGCTATTGAGTCACTCAATGCGGTTAAAAATGAATTTAAAAAAGCTATGATTAGTTTAAAAGCACATCATCCTAATAATAAAGATCCTTTTTTAAACGAAAGTTTTGAAGCGTTACTAGAAAGTAGACCAAATATCACCCAAGAAGTATTAAGAAAAATTGGTTTGGCACGCTTGCACTTAAAACAAACCTATCGTCGTATCCCCTATTTTTCGACGCGGCCTACCAAAGTCTCTTGGACCTGGGCTAATACGCGCGCGATTAAAAGAATTAGTGTGCAAGCAGCAGAAATTAAGCTAAAAAAAATGGGCTCTGATATAGGCATTGAACAACAATTAACAAAACTGTATACCTTACAACAAGATGAGCCCTTGGCTATTATTCAAGAATTAGCCCCTCATTTACGAGCCAATGTAGTATTACCTATTAACGCACACGATACGAAACGAATGATGGTAAAAGGCCCTATTCCATTATTTTATTTGCATGAACCCCACACCGGTTTACCCGATATTCGTCCACCGGGTTCAAAAAAAGGAAGAGATCAAAATAGACCCATTCGCTCTGATGTTTTAATTGATTCAACTCCCTTTTTAACGGCGATACATGCGCATCGTTACCTCAAGCATAGCTTGGTCCCTGTATAATTATTTACGCGTTAAGATTTGGCATCTGAGTATTTTTGATATAAGTTTCTTTCAAAAATAAACTTAATATTGCAGCACACATTAATAATAACGGTAATATAGATAAAGCATACACAAAATCTTGCTTATGAGGCGTGAGTGTTAGAAGGGGTACATTATAAGAATTTAATAAATCCAAAATTAATCCCACTAAGGGTTGCAATAAGGCGCCCCCTAACATCACCAGCATATTGGTGAAGGCTGCAGCGGTTGCTTTCATTTCATCCGCGTATAAATCATTACTTATAGCAAAAACTAATACTTCGGCACTAGCAAAAAAAGTACAAGTAAATAAGCCTATAAAAATAGTTTGTATGGAATGATTAGGAACAAAGATTATCCAAGTTAAGATACAGGATGCAATAAAAGAGTTTAATAATAAAATTATTCTTCTTTGCTTTATTTTTTCAGATATTAATCCCCAGCAAGGCCCGCCTACAGCAAAGCCAAGTAAAGCTAAAGAAGATGCATGCGCTGCAGCTTTTGAAGTGTATCCCAAGGCTTTTAAATAAGGTATAGCCCAAAGCTCTGCAAACACTGAAATCGGTAAATAAGTTAAGCATCCTATTATACCTATAAGCCACAACTGTTTAGTACCTATCATTATTTTAACGGAGCGAAAACTAAATTTTACTAAACTTTCTTTACTAGAAGCATTAGATAAGTGGGCTGAGGTAATTTTTGATTTTTCTTGCAATCCAATCCATAAAGCAATACTTATTACAATTCCAACACCACCTGCATAATACAGAGTTTGTTCCCAGCCTACCGAGCTCATAAGACGAGTAATAGAATTAAGACCAAAAATACCACCTAGCATGCCAAGTGCAGTACAAATACCAGCCATAGGGGCAAAATAAGAACTTGGAAGACACTGGGAAGTTATTTTTAGCACGCCAACATAAGCAAATGCAGACCCTGCTCCTACTAATAAACGACCACATTGCGCTAATACTAAATTATCAACTTCGGCAAATAAAAAAGTCCCTATAGCACATAAAAAGCAAGCGAAGCTTAAAATTCTTCGAGGCCCAAATTTATCCATTAAGATACCTGCTGGTATTTGCAAGGGGGTATAAGCGTAATAGTAGCAAGCTGCTAAATGCCCAAATGCTGCCTCGCTCATATTAAAAGAAAATTTTAATTCGCTACTCATCACGCTTGGAGCCACGCGTAAATAATATTCGTAACTATAAAATATAAGCCCTAATAAAGTCATTAGGATAGCTGATAATCCGACGGTATTACGTATAGCATTATCCGATCGTTTTTGATGGGACAAGGTCATTACTTTCAAACTCCTTCCAGGCGGCATTGTTGTTAAAAGATAAGGAAGATACACTATTTGGTGGTCGGGGCGAGAGGATTTGAACCTCCGACCACATACACCCCATGCATGTGCGCTACCAGGCTGCGCTACGCCCCGAAAACTTGTAAAATATTACACGACTTTATGAGCCTATGGAATAGTTATTTACTAGTCCGAAGCTTTTCTGTATAGGTCACAAATCACTGTCCAGATCTAAATCGTAATTATATTTGCAAAGGCTCTGCCCCTTCTTCCAAGATAGCTAAGTATTTTTTATATACATATATTTTATCGCGTTTTTTGCCACTTAGTTCTTCCACAATTCCTAAAGTGCATAAATGATTTACTGCACTTCTAGCAGTAGGCGCTGTCATTGCTAATTCTCTAGCCAATAGAGGGACTGTTACTTGTGGAAGACGTTTCATATATTCTAGGATTTCCTCACAAGAAAAACGTGCGCGCCCTACCGCCGCAATTTTTTTAAAATCTTTTGCAAAAAGCATATTGATTTGCTCTGCCGTATGAACGGCTTGTTTTGCTGAAACATAAATACCTTCGAGAAAAAATTCTAACCAGGTTTCCCATGTTCCAGAATGTCGCACTTCTTGTAGTAATTCATAATAAGTATGGCGGTTTTGCTTTAAAAACAGGCTCAAATAAAAAACAGGCTCTTCTAGCATGCCATGCGCACACATAAGCAAAGTTATTAATAATCTTCCAAGCCTGCCATTTCCGTTCAAAAAAGGATGAATAGTTTCGAATTGTACATGAGCAAGCCCTATTTTAATAAGAGCTGGCAAGCTTTCATCATACAAGAAATTTTCAAAATTACTTAGACATTCATTCAAATGGGTTACAGGGGGCGGCACAAATAATGCATTACCAGGCCTTGTACCCCCTATCCAATTTTGAGAGCACCTAAATTCCCCGGGCATTTTCGTTGAACCTCTACCACCTGACAGTAAAATACTATGAATTTCTTTAACCAATCTAAGAGATAATGGGAAATTTTTTAAGCGCTCTAACCCATATTTAAGCGCTTGTACATAATTTGATACCTCTTCCACATCTTCTACCGACACCAGAGGCTTTAAATTATTTTCAAACAGCATTAAATCAGAAAAAGAACTTTGCGTGCCTTCAATTTGACTAGAAAGCAAAGCTTCTTTACGAACATACATATAAATAAAAAGGCTCGGATTAGGGATTATTTTGTATATACTGTTTAATTCAGCTATTGCTCGAGTTGCTTTTTCCAAATAAGGATATAGTGGCAGTAGGTCTATAGGAGGTTGTGGGGGCAGTTTTGGGGGAACGTACGCCTTGTATGATTCTTTCGCAACCTTTTGTGTAATATATGTTCCGATTCTTTGCTGCATATCTATCTTTACTTAACTAACCTGCACTAAGAAAATATAACCTATTATCTTTTCTTAGTCAAATCAGTAAACAAAACAGTGATATTGCACCTTTATTATACAGTGCGATGAGTATTAACTACAAACCTGAACTACTTATAGGGGGCAGACAGATTTGCAAATTTTTCCCTTAATTAGGCAGAAAAATTGCACTTATTGTTTGGATCCAAGAATTATTATTTATACAGATCTCAGAATGGGTATAATACATAATATAGTGGCCACTTAATTTGTGAGATCCTTCTACCATTTCATGGGAGAAGGTGCCGGCAGGCGGATGAGGGTTTACTAAAATAATTAATAACAACAATTTTTAAGCAAAAATCAAGCAGCAGTTTTAAATGCGCATGCATTCCCCTATATTAGCGTTTTAAAAAAATAATTAGAAGACTCAGTAGGTAGATTTTATGAAAAAATATTTTCTCCCTATTTGTATTGAATTTTTATGAACCCTCATCCGCCTGCCGGCACCTTCTCCCATGAAATGCACTAGTGTCCGGGGAAAATCTGTATAGTTTTCAATACTTTAAAAAATGATTGCTGATACTCTTTAGTGTAATATACACTCTTTTAACCCGTTCAAAAACTAAAAGAGAGTATCAGCATATGAA
>Ga0302315_10002313_pt1 | contig 18140 bp, 15 predicted proteins | sample III_Palsa_N3_1_FD_200532 | JGI IMG/M metagenome (GOLD analysis project Ga0302315, IMG submission 200532) | Peat permafrost microbial communities from Stordalen Mire near Abisko, Sweden - III_Palsa_N3_1 | ecosystem: Environmental > Terrestrial > Soil > Palsa > Peat permafrost | place: Sweden... | reverse complement strand
CAGAGGAGAGCTATTGCAGAGACGCCCAACATTATCAAGAAGGTCTTTCTCGCACGCGGCTGCCACGCGTTCGAAACCAGCAGCCCTGCCCGGAAGGGCATCAACGATGTCAACAGAAATATTCCCGCGATGATGAAGCCCAATAAGAAGGAGCCGTGGCTGTTTACCCATACCGCAAATAGGATGGGGAGGCCAAAGAGCCAACGTGGATTTCGAGTGCGTCCCAAGTGAATCAGTATGAACTCGACCAACAGAAGAATGTATCCGATCATTTGCGGCCGCGGCGCAAAGCCGATGGTCGAGAACATCCAAATAGTCAGTGCGCCGAAGAAGCTGATTCTAGGGTTGTTCGTATAGAGGCAACACAAGATATACCCAGAGACGAACAGCAAGCAGCCCGCGGTGCATAGCCAGACCATGACACCCGAGAATCCTGCAGCTTGGAAGCAGGCATACATTGAGAGTTGCGAGAGCCACTCCTGCGGGATGGAGGCCTGATGATTGGTTGTGTAGGAGAAGAGATCCGTGGTGGGTATTGAGTGTGTGTTCCAGATGATCTGGCCTAGCTTCAGGTGCCACCACATGTCTGGGTCATTTAGGCGTGTGCTTGCAGAGATTACTGCAAGCACACACAGCATCGCCGCCAGAACGACAGGGAAGGACAGAAGCCGTTGGATCAGACGAGGGTGTCCGGAAGCCGTCGAAGCTTCCGGTACGATCGCGGCGGAACTCATGCTGACTCAAGACTTCGATACTCTTCATTGCCTGCGAGGACCGGATCATCCTGCCGAATGAGGCGATGCAAATAGGCTCGAGAGATGCGGAGACTGCGTGCGGCCAGAGTCTTGTTCCCGTTGTTTTCACGAACTGCTGCGAGTGCCAACTTTACCTTGTAGTCGCGGAGTTGTCCTTCGAAGGAGTCCGGCGGGAGGAACGTGTCGATGCTGACGACACCTTCTTCCCGGAGGACCTCGGGCAAGTCCTCCTGTTCAATCATGGAACCGCTACTTAGAATGATAGCTCGCTGAACCACATTCTCCAGTTCACGTACATTGCCGGGCCAGGCGTGAGATTGGAGGAGGCTGAGAGCTTCTGGCTGGAACCCTTGCATCGGTTTCTCGTACGTCTCGGAGTACTTGGCGAGAAAGTGTTGTGCGAGCACCGGGATATCTTCTGGCCGGTCCTGCAGGGACGGCGCTTCAATATGCATTACGTTGATGCGGTAGAAGAGATCCTGCCGAAAGCGCCCCTGGGCGACCATATCGCTGAGGTCCTGATGAGTGGCGAAGACGATGCGAGCACGCAACGGAATGAGCCGGTTGCTTCCCAGGCGGCTGAACTCACGTTGCTGAAGCACACGGAGGAGCTTGACCTGGGTGGCCTGGCTTAGTTCTCCGATTTCGTCGAGAAACAAGGTGCCGTCGCCGGCCTGTTCCATCAGGCCGACCCGCGCCCCGACGGTTCCTGTAAATGCTCCCTTGTCGTGACCGAACAACTCCGCTTCAATCAGAGTTTCGGGAATTGCTCCGCAGGATACGGCTACAAACGGGCGACCGGAGCGGTTCCCAAGGTTGTGAATGGCACTGGCGATGAGTTCCTTGCCGGTTCCGCTCTCTCCTGTGATGAGGACAGAAGCATTGATATTGGTGACTCGGCGAACCAGGTCATACACATTCCGCATGCGGGTGCTGGAACCGATCAGCATGTCGCAGCTATTTGCCTCGTCCCGAAAGAGCGGACTGGGTTGCGGCACCTTCTTGAGCGCGGATTGGTCGTGAGCTCGCAGAAGCATCATCTTCAAATCGCGAATGGAAGGCGGCCGACGAGAGTATCCGAATGCGCCCAGTCGAACCAACTCAGTTGCGGTTGATCGAAGGCTGTCATCGGCCATGATGATGGTGTCGATGCGTGATACGATCATCCGCTTAGCAAATTCGACTCGCGGGGTTGAATTATCGTCCATTTCGCCGATGTCAAGGACCAGAGCGTCGCATCCCGTGGTCGAGAGCAAACGCTTGAAGCCTTCCTCGGTTGCCATATGAACGAATTGAAATTCCGGGCCTAAAGCGCCTGAGAGGAGAGTCTGGAGAGTGTGGTCACACGAATACAAAGCAACACGAATCATAGGCGTACACCTCTGGAATTACGATGGAACGCAGCTAGACCTCTTCGCATCTCCTACGAAGTTGAGAATGTCCGAAGACATTCGGCTGGAACTACGCGTTGGAAAATGATGCCCACGCGGGAGTGTTCCAAAATCAATGCTGCGGTTCCTTCGGGCCGGGGACCAGACGTCGGGAGAATTTGCTGACTCTTTGGTCGGCATAGGAATCTGCTTCTGAACTGCTTCTAAAAAAATCTACCTACCCAAGCTACTAATTCGTAGCCTCCAGCATCTCAGAGGCGGGGGGAGCCGTCTCAAATCTCCGGAGTCCCAACCGTAAGACGAAACTCTGAGGTTGTCTACAACTTTTGTGGCGTATAGAGCGATTATTTACTACAGATTACCGTAGTAACGTGATTGGTCCGAAACTTTGGAAATCGCAAGTGGAACTCCAATTGCTGGCCGAAGGGTTATGGCGTCTCGTCGTTTCCTGGAGCAGTCCAGTTTCGTGTGTGGCGTTGCCCTGAGCCGATTCGCCTTCCGAAGCCATCTTCTCTACGATCTGGATTCCGTCAACTTCGCACTGGGAATCGGGCGGTTCGATCCTCGGACGCACCAGGCTCATCCACCTGGGTACTTCCTTTACATCCTGTTGGGCCGGCTGATCAATAGTGTGGTCCACGACGCCAACCTGGCGCTTGTTCTGTTGAGCATCGCGGCGAGTTGCGGCACGGTGATCCTCATCTACAGAATGGCTTTCGAATGGTTTGGCCAACGCGAGGCGCGATTCGCGGGTTTGCTGTTTCTGTTTTCGCCGCTCGGATGGTTCCATGGGACGGTTGCGCTGACGTATAGCGTGGAGGCTTTCTTCTCGGCGCTGGTCGGGTACTTGTGCTGGCGGGTCGCAAGCGGGAACGCTAGATTGGTGATGCCGGCTGCGATTGTTCTCGGCGTGTCGGCGGGAGTAAGACCATCTTCGCTAGTGTTTCTGGCGCCGCTGTTTTTGTTCTCATTGCGCCGGCTACCAATTCGGACGGCGGTTCTTGGGGTCGCAGGGGCTTCCGTTACAGTATTGGCCTGGTTTGCTCCCATGATCCGGGCGAGCGGAGGGTTCAGCGTGTATCGCGACGCGATGACCTCGCTATGGCGATTGGTGCCAGGGCGTGACACGCTCTTCAATTCGTCCCCCGCAACTTCGATTGCACGCGGCTTCACTGTTGGTCTGATCTTCTGCCTGACTTTTGGAATCGCTTCTGTGGCGATGGTGGGACTGGTCCGGAACTATCGCCGCAATGATCCAGAGAAAATGAGATTTACGCTGGTGTGGGTTTTGCCTGCGATGTGCTTCTATGTCTTTATTTTTCTGAAGTTTGTGAATAGCGGATACCTGCTTTTGCTGATCGCGCCTGGGTGCGTCTGGCTCGGCCGTAGCCTGTCAGAATGGTTTATCGAGGGAAGGGCTTCCCGCCCGACGAAGCTAAGTATTTTGGCGATAGCCGCAGTGGCGAACACCGCAATCTACCTGGGCTCGCCATTTTACTGTTCTTACCGGTCGGTTCGGCAGTTTGAAGGTGAGTTGTCGGAGGTTGTGCAAGCGATCCGACGTATCGGAACGCCAGATGACACCGTGATCATCGGTTTTGACTCGCACTTCCTTGGGTACCGACATGCCGGTTATTATCTGCCGGACTATCTGACCCTGGAGTATCCGCAAGTGACTTTACTGGAGGGTACGAGGATATTTACGATGCGCAACCGTGATACGAGGCTTGACGAAAGGCTCACGACCGGTCGCTTGAACAGGTTCATTTTATTTCCCTTGCCGACGGACGAATCAGCCAATTCGGCATACCTGGGAACTGTGGAAAAGCTACTGCCTGCGGATAGCCTGCGAACGCTTCACATAGCGAATCACGACTACGTGACGGGTCCTGTAAGCGACCTGCCACTGCTGTTTCCGCCCGCGCCAGTCTCAGCCGCGGGTGTGTATCCCCCGCTTCACTACGATTCACAAGATGTATACAGGCGTGAACAGTTTGGAAAAGTCGACCGCTAAACCCCTGATTTACGCTTTGAATCGCATTGGAGGCCTTTGGTTCGCGAATTGCTATTCCCACTTCAAGTCCTCGTGTGAAGGAAGGGTTGAGCAATGCATTCGATTGCCTGGTGGCCAGTATTAGGTGTTCTCGCGGTGGCGACGTTTACGGATCTACGGAGCCGGAGGATACCGAACTGGTTGGTGTATCCGTTTATGTTGGTGGGTTTTGGCGTGTCGGGTTGGCTACATGGGGTGCATGGAATTGTTGAGAGCCTCGAAGGTTTTGCGCTGGGAGCAGTGATTTTCGGCATTCTTTCGCTGATGGGCGGGATGGGGATGGGAGATGTAAAGCTGCTGGCCGGCATTGGCGCCTGGATCGGGCCGTCGCAGTTGATGGTAGCGCTGGTATTGACCGGCCTGGTCGGCGGAGTTATGGCAATTTGCTGGGCGATCGCGGGGGGATTTCTCGGCGAATTATTCAGCGGAACGGGAGATTTGATCGTTGGAATAAAGGATCGAGGGCTTAGTCCACATCCGACGCTGGTCCTCGGAAATCCGAAGGCTCGCAAGATGCCGTATGCCCCTGCAATCGCAATTGGGACGTTGATTTCGTTCTTCTCACGTTGAGGACTGGCATAAGTACATGGAGAACAGCGACAATATGACATCACCGGGAAGCACTACCGAAGAGGTCGAAGGAACGCTGAGTCGCGTTGGAAACAGCGTCTTGTCCGTCGCGCTGATAGGGACTGACGAAGGTCGGCGGCGCCAGATTGCGACCGCCCTCTCCGGCTTGCAGGGCAGCACGACCAGGGAGTTCTCTGCATACCCTCAGCTGGATGATGTGCCGAGATTGCTCAAAGGGGACTACGACGTTATTATCGTCGAGCTTGATGGCAATCCGGAACACGCGCTGGACCTGGTGGAGAACATCTGTGGCAACAGTAATGCTACCGTCATGGTCTATTCCGCGCAGGTGTCTCCGGAGATGCTGGTTCGTTGCATGCGAGCTGGAGCCAGAGAATTTCTATCGCAGCCATTTACACCGACGTCGATTGCGGAGGCGCTGGTTCGCGCGTCTGTAAGACGTCCGGTATCAGGCATCCATAAGAAAGCCCTAGGCAAACTCATCGTATTCGTGGGTGCTAAAGGGGGCTCCGGGGTAACGACGGTTGCAAGCAATTTTGCGATCTCGTTGGCGAAAGAGTCGGGCCAGAATACAGTACTTATCGACTTCAATCTCCCAATGGGCGATGCGGCGCTGGAACTCGGCGTCAACTCGCAGTATTCGACCGTGAATGCGCTTGAGCATTTTGAACAATTGGACTCGAATTTTCTATCGACACTGCTCGTGAAACACAGTTCAGGACTGTCAGTTTTGGCGGCGCCGGACAAGTACACGGAGGTACAACCATCAAGGGCATCTATTGAAAGGCTGCTCAGTGTGGTTCGAGGTGATTTTCAATATGTCGTGGTGGATGCGGGAGCTCGATTCGGTCCGAGTTTCAAAGAACTGTTTGATGAGAGTTCGACGATTTATCTCGTTGTTCAGGTTGGTATCACTGATCTCCGAAATGCGAATCGACTGATTTGCAATTTGTTTCGCTCAAATGAGAACAAGCTTCAGGTTGTGCTTAACCGATTCACTTCGAATGTAATGGGGCTCGACGACTCAACAATTACGAAGGCCTTGACAGTTCCAGTGAGTTGGAAGATCCCCAACGACTATTCCTCTGCCCGCAGCGCGCAAACCAAAGCGAGTCCGCTGGCACTCGACGATTCGCCGATCTCCCGAATTATCAAGCAAATGAGTCGAGTGGCTTGCGGATTGCCTGCAGTCGCCGAAGTAAAGAAGCGCTTCCTAATGTTTGGCTAACGCACCAAAACAAGTACTGCAGGATGGTTACCAGTGGAAATATTTGATCTCGAGAAATTTAAGACGGACGTGCACCGCACACTCCTGTCGAAGTTGGACTTGGAGAAGCTGTCGCGAATTAACAACACCCAGGCGCGTCAGGCTGTGGCGGGAATGGTGAACGAGATCATTGTTGGGCAAAGGATTCCTTTGAGCTTTGACCAACAAGAGAAGCTACAGACAGACCTGCTTGATGAAGTGTTTGGCCTTGGTCCACTGGAACCGCTCTTGAAAGACCCTACAATCTCGGACATCCTTGTGAACGACAAAGATCATGTCTTCATTGAGCGTCGTGGGCTGTTGCAACAGGTCGATATCTCGTTTCGGGATGACCGGCACCTTCTTCAAATCATCGACCGCATTGTCTCTCGCGTCGGCCGCAGAGTCGACGAGTCTTCCCCAATGGTGGATGCGCGTCTTCCGGACGGTTCGCGCGTCAACGCCGTCATTCCACCGCTGACTCTTGATGGGCCGGCGCTATCCATCCGCCGATTCGGCACTGGGCCTCTCGCTGCAAACCAGCTTGTTGAATTGAAGAGCATATCCGCAGAGATGATGGAGACGCTTGCAGCAGCGGTGCGCGCTCGGATCAGCATCCTGGTCTCGGGAGGTACAGGAGCTGGAAAGACCACGCTTTTGAACATCCTGTCACAATACATCCCGAAGAATGAACGCATTGTTACCATCGAGGACGCCGCGGAGCTTAGGCTTGCACTCAACAATATTGTTCGCATGGAAACCAGGCCACCGAATATCGAGGGACAGGGAGCGGTGAGGCAGCGCCAGTTGTTGATTAATAGTCTACGCATGCGTCCCGATCGGATTATCATCGGCGAGGTTCGCGGCGAAGAAGCGTTCGATATGTTGCAGGCGATGAATACGGGTCACGAAGGTTCGATGACGACGGTTCACGCAAACACGCCGCGCGATGCACTTACCAGACTTGAATCCATGGTTGCCATGAGCAACCTCAACTTGCCTGAGAAGACGGTGCGCCAGCAGATTGCGTCCGCTATCTCAATTGTCGTTCAGGTTACTCGCATGAGTGACGGAACTCGCAAGGTGACAAATATTTCCGAGATCACCGGCATGGAGGAGAACACGATTAGCATGCACGAGATCTTCGCGTTCAAGAGGAGAGGGGTCGGACCAGATGGAAAGGTGGTTGGCACCTTCCATCCGAGCTTGATCCGTCCGAAGTTCCTGGAACGCCTGAAGGTCGCGGGAATCTTCTTGCCGCATACGTTGTTTGAACAAACTTTGGAAGTGAATTAGCAGGTTCGAGGTGTAGTCATGGCATTGATTGTCGTGTTGGTTTTCGCGGGTGTATTCGTCGTGCTAGTTCTTGTGATGCACGCGAGCGGAGCCGGTGCATCACAAGAGACTAAGAAGGCCATGGCTACACTTGATCTGGCCCTTGCTACGAATTCGGTGGGCTCCCGCGATGAGATCGTAGATGTCCGCAAGCACGAAATCCTCAGTGCGGTGCCGTTCCTCAATCGATGGCTCTCTGGCGTTGAGCTTGCGCCGAAGCTACGGTTGTTACTTCACCAGTCCGATGTGAAATGGACTGCAGGCTTTCTCTTGCTCACTTCGACAGCCTGTTTCGTCTTTTCCTTCTATTTGATCTACTATCGGACGAGCGCATGGTTTCCCAGCTTTGTTGGCGGCATGTTGATTGGAGGGATTCCATTTGCGTACGTTTGGCACAAGCGTAAACGGCGCTTCGCGAAGTTTGAGCAGGGGCTTCCTGAGGCCATTGACCTGATGGTGAGCGCATTGCGCGCCGGCCACAGTCTGGTTGCTGCCTTACGCCTAGTTGCATTTGAAACGGATGACCCGATCGGTCCGGAGTTTCGCGTCTGCTTCGAGGAACAGAACTACGGCCTGGAGCTCAGGACGGCGATGGACAATCTCGTTACTCGCGTCCCGCTGCAGGACTTGAGGATTATTGAGACTGCGATTCTGATTCAGAAGGAGAGTGGCGGCAATCTTGCCGAGGTCCTTGATAAGACGGCCTATGTTATCCGGGAACGCTTTCGTTTGAGGCAGCAGGTCCGAGTCCATACCGCGCAGGGCCGCCTTACCGGCGCAATTCTCTCTTTCCTTCCCCTCGTTCTTGGCTTCGCAATGTATCTGCTAAATCCAGAGACTATGAGTGTCCTGTGGATGCGCCCTTTGGGCGTCAAAATGCTGTATGTATCAGCGGCGATGACTGCGATTGGGACCTACATCATTCACAGAATCGTTGACATGGAGGTCTGAAGAACATTATGGGAATGGCAGCGACAAGCTTTCTGGTGATATTCCTGATGATTGCAAGCGCTGGCTTGCTCATCTTCTATCGACAAGGGGTTATTCAACGGATCTCGTCGGTGGTCACGCAAAGTGAGCGCCGCGGCGAACTCAGGACTTCTATTCAGGCTGGCGGCATTTCGCTTGGCGGAATGGTCGGGCACCTCGATGACATTCTTCCGAAGAGTCAGGCTGAAGTATCGGTCCTCCAGCAAAGGCTCATCCTGGCCGGATACAGGAACGAGTCGGCGGCCAAAATACTACGCACAGCCAGGTTGGTAATTCCGGCTGTTCTGTGCCTTCTGGTACTGGTGACGAGATATGCCGAGGGCAATGCGTTCTTCGCTTATGTGTTGTGTCTTGGATTGGGATATCTTCTGCCGGACTTCTGGCTGGGAAGACGGATCAAGGCCAGGCAGAAGCAGATTCACAGGGGATTGCCGGATGTACTAGACTTTCTCGTTATCTGTATTGAAGCCGGCCTTAGTGTGGATCAATCCACGAAGCGAACTGCGGAGGAACTGAGGCTGTCGCAGCCGGCATTGAGCGATGAGTTGGAAGTGGTCGTACTCGAACAGCGGGCAGGCCGCCCACGTGCTGAAGCATGGCAGCAATTCGCGGAGAGAACAGGGGTGCCTAGTGTACGGAGCCTGGTGTCTGTTCTAATTCAATCTGAAAAGCTCGGAGCCAGCATCGCAAGGACATTACGGACCCATTCCGATACGTTGAGGACACAGCGCCGTCAATACGTTGAGGAGCAAGCGGCCAAGACGACTATCAAGCTGGTGTTCCCCCTTGTATTCTTCATATTTCCGTCATTGTTTCTGGTCACGTTAGGACCGGAAGTCATTATTATTGGCGAGTCATTTACAAAGTACCTAAATTAGGAGAGGAGGTCAGAGATGGATAACGTAACTATCATTCGGATTGTTAGTGGAGTGTTTACTGTAATAGTGTTGCTGTACTTGATTCAGCGTCGGCGGACGCGCATTCGTTAGCTCCCACCTGACGGACGAGAGTGGCCTGAAAAGTTGTCGAGTTCAGCCAACTGGTGTCTTTTCGGCCCGGTGCGGAGGGTTAGTGTCGCACCGGGATCGAGTTGTATTCATGTAGTCCTACGGAGTGATCCGCGTGTATCAAGACCTGCCGCTGTAGAATTGGCCGCATTTGCCAAGACCCTGGAATTGGAGTGTGATGAGGGCCCTATGAGCAAGGCTAGATATTGTGTATATAACCGGACGCGTGAGTGCTTTCTGAGCCTGGGGGTTACGGCGGCGGACACTGCTTTTGCGCGCTTGCGGGGCCTCATTGGGAAATTGCGGTTATCATCTGATGAAGGGGTGTGGGTTATTCCATCGCAGGGAATTCATACTCTGGGTGTCTTGTTTCCGCTCGACCTCATCTATCTGGACGATGATCTGAAGGTAATTCATACGGTTGAACACTTCCCCACGTTTCGAATTGCACCAATTAAGACTAAGGCAGCAAGCGTATTGGAACTTCCGGCCCATGCCATTTACTCATCTCAGACCCAACCAGGCGATCAGCTCGTCATCTGTCGGGCAGAAGAGATAACTCGTCACCTTAGCGAGGCTGAGACCAGGTCGACCGAGGTGACCACAGCCTGATCACCCGGAGTTGCGATGAACCCAAAAGAGATGAATTGGTTCGAGAAATTGATTTGGATTGACAAGAGAGCTGGAACGAGACACAGGAAGCTGCCGATGGTGGCCTACTACTGGGAGGGCGGCAAGTCGGAACCCCACGCCGTTCGAGAGGCAAGTTGTTCCGGACTATATTTGGTGACCAATCATCGATGGTACCCGGGCACGATAGTCACGATGACGCTTCAACGAACAAAGTCGTCTGTTGTGGATGCTTGGAACGCGATTACGCTGAGAGGGCGGGTTGTTCGCTCCGAGGATGATGGTGTTGCATTTGCGTTTGAATTGGCTTCGAATAAGAATAATCGCGCGGGGAAAGACCCTCCGCTTGAGATAGATATGAAAACAGTGGACTCCTTCTTAAAACGGGCTCAGAGTGACGCGGCTCAGGCTTTGATTGAATACCTTCTCTTGGTGCCGCTTGTCTTCTTGCTCGTATTGAATACGATCAATGTGGGCGGGTTCATGTTTGCGTGGATCACGGTCGCAAACGCGTCGCGTGCTGCGGTGAACTATGCCGCATTGGGGGGGGCGTCCGCAGGTGGGGTTCAGTCCGCATCGACAACGCAGATTAGTGGCGTGGTTACCACAGAGCTATCCTCGCTGCCCAATAATCCGAGCGTGGTGCTGGACATCTGCAAGAGTTTCAATGGCACCGTTACCACCGTTTCGGGGACATGCACGTCGGTTCCTGCGGATTCCGAACCGACGGATTATGTCTTGACAAACATTGATATTTATTACACCTATAAGCCTTTCATTCCTGCGGGGTTCCAGTTTAAGAATTTGAATGTGTATGTGACGATTCCCCCGTCGACGATTCATCAGCGGGCGGTCATGAGGACACTGCAATGAGGATACGATTCGCTCGACCCCTCAGGGCGGATGAGGGGCATGGCACTATCGAATTTGCACTGATCAGCGTTATGTTTACGCTTGTTCTTTTCAGTGTCGTCGAAGTAGGGCGCATGGTGTTGGTCTATACCACGATGGCAAATGCGGCACGCGCCGGTGCCAGATACGCGATTGTTCATGGTGGCGATCGAACGGGCAGTGGCGTAAACGGGCCAAGCGCCACGGGTAGCACGACGCAGGTGTAGACTGTTGTGCAAAACTTCGCAGGCGCCGGATTGCTGACCGTTTCTAATGTGTCTGTCAACGTTACTTATCCGGATGGCACGAATACTCCGGGGTCGCGCGTGAGTGTTCAGGTTTCATACGTGTATGACCCCCTGGTGAGCTATTTCAACCATAGTCTGAATGTCACCATGGGTAGCACAAGCGAGGGTGTCATTACGTTTTAGGGAGGGTTCCTATGCGACTGCATGATGAGGATGGTCAGGCCGTTGTCTTTGTGGCATTGGCGATGAGCTTCTTTCTGTTGGGCGCTGTGGGTCTTGCGCTCGATGGTTCGCATTTATACGCTCAGCGCCAGATGGCTCAGACTGCGGCCGATGCCGCCGCACAGGCTGGAATCATGAGCATCTTTGACGGCACCAATGGTACGGGTTCAGGTGGATTTTCCACTTCCAGCACCATCACCTGCACTACTACAGATTTGCGAACGCCTTGTAAGTATGCGAGCCTCAATGGATTCGGTTCGACAAGCAGCGATACGGTGACGGTTAGTTTTCCGGCTAACACTGCGGCTCCAGGTGTGTCGTTTTCCAGCGACCCGGTTCACCTGATTCAGGTGACGGTCCAACGGACAGTCAGTACGACCCTTGTGCACATGGTCGGGCCAGCAGCGGCGACGGTGACGGCGACGGCTTTGGCTGCTATCGTGAGTGTGCAGTCTCCAGTGCCTATCCTCGTGACTCATCCGACTCTGAGCAACTCGTTTACGCTACAAGGTACCCCTGCGGTTCAAATTTGCGGTGGCCCGAGCAAGAGTATTCAGATCAATTCCGGTTCGGCCACGGCTGTTTCGTTAGGGGGCAGTTCGAGCGTCGACCTCTCGAAGGCCGGACCTCTGGATTCGGGAACTTGCACGACGGGAACCGGTGCGGACTTTGGAAATTGGGGTGGGCCGGCGGCCCAGCCTGGCGGCATCACAACTGGAGTTGGACAGTATGTGGATCCAGCTTCTCCAATTCAGGATCCCCTCGCCGGCATCTCGCCACCGTCGGTCCCGGCCACGGCGCCGGCACCGGCTGCCCTTACGAACGGGGTCAGTGGCTGTCCAGCATCGCCCAAGAAGGGATGTATGCTTTATTCGCCCGGGCTGTATACGGGTGGTATCGACGGCAAGAATTCGACTCCGGTCTTCAAGCCTGGTATCTACTACATCCAGAGCACCGCCGGATTCGTGTGCACTTCCAACTGTGATATGTATATGGCTACCGGTTTCACGGACGGTAGCACCGGAACCAACACGGGATGGACTGGCAACATGTTGGTGTACAACACAGGCCCGTCGGGTAGCGCCTCGAACGCCGGCGCTTTCAACCTGGGGGCGAACGGCTCGATTGATTTGGTAGGATCCCCAACCAGTTCTGCCTATCAAGGCATATTGTTGTTTCAGGACCGCAGCTCGGCGGCAGTGAGTCACTCGCTTGGCGGCGGAGGCAATCTGCAGCTAATGGGTACCATTTATCTGACGAACACGCTAGCCACGATGACGGCGACCCCGACGCAATATCAGTCGTTATCCCTTCAGGGCGGATCAGGAAACACAACGACCATCCAGGGAGAGATTATTGTTGGGGCGCTGAGCATGGGAGGAAACGGCGGAATCACGATGGACCTGAACGCCGCTGAAAGTACCACCGTTAGACAGATTGCGTTGGTCCAGTGATTGCAGGAGCAGAGCGGGCACGCTCGGCGGGATGATGAGGGGTACCTCGACTCCGCTATGACCGGTTCGTAAGCTACTTCAACTCACTGTTGAACGGGACCCCTGGGAGCACCAGAAAAGGAGCTACTGCTCTTTGAGGAGGTTGCTTATGCGGCTGAATGATGAAGATGGTCAGGCCCTGGTCTTTGTGGTGTTGGCAATGAGTTTCTTCTTGCTAGGTGCTGTGGGGCTCGCGCTCGATGGTTCCCATCTTTATGCCCAGCGTCAAATGGCTCAGACGGCGGCCGATGCCGCTGCGCAGGCCGGCATCATGAGCATCTTTGACGGCACCAATGGAACCGGTTCGGGTGGATTCTCCACTTCCAGCACCATCACCTGCACAACGACCGATACACGTACGCCGTGCAAGTATGCGAGCCTCAATGGATTCGGGTCGACGGCCAGCGATACGGTAACAGTGAGTTTCCCGGCGGATACTGCGGCACCGGGGGTTACGTTCTCGAGCGATGCAGTTCACCTGATGCAGGTCACCGTCCAACGCACCGTGACGACGACGCTTGTGCATATGGTGGGGCCGGCAGCGACGACGGTGAAGGCGACAGCTTTGGCGGCTATCGTGAGCGTTGCGTCTCCGGTCCCGATCCTTGTGACTCATCCGACGCTGAGCAACTCGTTTACGCTGAGCGGTACACCTAACGTTACAATTTGCGGCGGCGCAGGCAAGAGTATTCAGGTCAATTCCAGTTCGGCAACAGCTGTTTCGTTAGGAGGGAATTCAAGCGTTGATCTTTCCAAGGCCGGACCGCTGGACTCGGGCACTTGCACGACGGGGACTGGAGCAGACTTCGGTGTATGGGGGGGGCCTACGGCTCAGCCTGGCGGCATCACTACGGGTGTGGGACGGTATATAGCTCCAGCTTCTCCCGTACAGGATCCCCTCGCCAGCGTGTCCCCACCGTCGGTCCCAACCATTGCAGGGACTATGACTGCCCTTGCAAATGGGGTGAGTGGATGCCCGGCATCGCCCAATAAGTCGTGTGTGCTTTACTCGCCGGGACTGTATACGGCGGGCATCGACGGTAAGAATTCTACGCCGGTCTTCAAGCCTGGAATCTACTACATCCAGAGCACTGCCGGAATGGTTTGCTCTGCCAATTGCGATATGTATATGGCTACCGGATTTACGGACGGCAGCACCGGAACCAATACCGGATGGACGGGCAACATGTTGGTCTATAACACAGGTCCGTCGGGAAACTCCACGAACGCCGGAACTTTCGACCTGGGGGCTAATGGTTCGATTTATCTCACCGGCTCGCCTGGCAGCTCCTCCTATAAAGGGATTCTTTTCTTCCAGGACCGGAGTTCCGTTGCACTCTCACATTCCCTTGGCGGCGGCGGTGCTATTTCGCTGGTCGGGACTATTTACATGACAAACACGCTCGCCACCATGACGGCGACTCCATCGCAGTATCAATCGCTCTCGTTCTCGGGTCATGGCGGAAGTAGCACAACCATTCAGGGAGAGATCATCGTCGGTGCCCTAAGTATGGGAGGAAGTTCGGGAATAACGATGGAGTTGAATCCTGGGGCAAGTGTTCTGGTCAGGCAAATCGCGTTGGTCCAGTGACCGAAGGGGCCAAACTAAGCTCCCTCGGCTGGAATGATCAGGAGTACTTCCACGATGGTTGGTTGACCATTCTGGTGCGCAGGTCTGAACTGCCAAAGATCGAGGACGTCGAGTATAAGTTTGGCATTCGCGAATCCTGACGGGTAGACCACAGCCGTTTTCTCAAAGTGCCCCTCAAGGGTCACAAATCCGTGAATCATCAGGGTGTCAGCGTCGAGGTCGTCCTCTTTCGGTGCAGGGCGTGTCAGTTCATAGGGCCAGGGTGGTTCCGGGCGAACTGATGTGCCAGAAGATGCGGCATCCGCGGCGCGTGGAAGGGAATACTGTAGGATCCAGTTCTTGCCGGTCCCGACATGCAGGTAGACGGTGTAGACCAGTCGTCCACCCCAGAGTTCCTTGGCCTCCGGATATTCTTCGGAGATGGCTGAACCCACGACCACAACTCCGAACTGGCCATCCTTAGGATGATGGATTCGGGTAATGGAGCGCTCGTCGACGTGGCTGACGGCAAGGCCCGGGGCTGGCGCTGTATTCGACGCTCCAGTACCGGGTTGTGGCTTTGGGCCAGGAGCACCCTTTTCCAGATTGTTACTTTTGGCGAGGCTCTCACCTTTGGCCGGGTTGTCTGCTTTATCCAGCGGTGCCGCAGAGGTTCCGGCCGCCTGTGTCGGCAGAGGCGCTGATCCCTTTCCGTTTTGTGCGTCTATGGGAACTTTTGCAGAGGTCCCGCGCAGTAGAGATGTGGAATCGGTCGGAGCCGTGCGCGCTGCGGAATTGGCCAGTGGAATTGCTACTGTGCCATCTTTAAGTTCGAGATCCGAGATCGACAAGACGCGCGCCGTCAGCGGTTGGCCGATAGCGTTTGAGACGGTGAGTGGAGCGGTTGGCACAACCTCCGGCTTTGCCACGACAATCGGCGATGTCGTGCTTGGAACAGGTAAAGGTGCGGCAGTGTGAAAGGGCGTTGCGGTAATTTTTATCTCAGCCGGAGCCAATTCGCGATTGGGGACGTCCTGGGTGGGATGGTCGTTGGCTACCAACACCTGCTTTGGTGACGTTGAAACGGTTGGTTTGACTGGTGCCAGCTGGGCTGCCCAGACCATCACGAATGGAACCGGAGTGGAGCGCGGCAGGATGACGTCCGGAGGCGCATCCGGCTGGATGAGAGTTTGTGTTCCGTGAATGCGCGGTGCAAACAGAGCGGGTCGGGCAGGAGCTGGTTTGGAATCAATCGATTGTGAGTGGCTAGCTGACGATGCGGGTTTGTAGGTGTCGTCTCCAACGGCGGAGCGTGCCTCGGTAACCGCCTGACGCAGGTTCATCATACGGACGGTGGCGTGCTTAGCTGGAGGTTCGTTGCCAATGCGTGGGGTATGTCTTAGTCCAAAGACGATGACCGCGACTGTACTGACGTGTAAGCCGAGTGAGATCAAGGAACCGGAGATGCCCCGACCGGCGGTCGGCGGTTCCTCGAAGAGTGTCCGGTGGCGCAACTGGTCCATGGTGTTCCTCGCTAGCAATTAGGTTACCAACTGCACAATCAAATGTAGCGTCGGACGCCGCCTGCGACGGTAGCGTAGTGTCTCTGCGGATACACAACGATGAAGAGTGGTGTACAGGCGTTCACACCTCGAAAGTCGCCGGACACAAATTACAAAGTTCCGGCGGGAATGTGGGCATTCGGATTTGGCACAAGAATTGCGAACGAACTAGCAAGTCGTGGTCGCGCAAAGCAACATAGAAATAGGTCCCCAATGAATAGACGAGTTTCGATCATCTTGTTTACCGCGTTTATTATTGCCGCGGCGTGCAGCTATTTCGTATACCGCGTCGTAGGAAATCGAATGGCGAGTGCGCCGGCGAGATCTACCCGCATCGTTGTTGCGAACAAAGACATTAGCCTTGGGAGCGTCTTGCACGATGGTGACCTGGGAACGGTCGATCTAACGGGCGACCTCCCCAAGGGCGCGATCACTAATGCAAAGGACGCCTTAGGTAGGGGAGTCATCTCGAATCTCTATCAGGGCGAGCCGATCCTCGAGAGCAGACTAGCGGCTCCTGGAGCGGGCGGCGGACTCGCAGCGACGATTCGTCCCGGGATGCGAGCTTGTGCAATCAAGGTGGACGACGTTGTTGGAGTCGCTGGATTTGTTACGCCGGGTATGCGTGTCGACGTTCTTATCTCGGGCAATCCGCCGGGAGAGGTAAATCCGAGCGATGGCCCGAGGGTAAAGACAATACTCCAGAATATTGAGGTGCTTTCGGCTGGAACGGATATTCAGAAGGACAGCGAAGGCAAGCCTAAGCAGGTTCAGGTGGTGAACCTTCTGGTGACTCCGGAGCAAGCTGAGAACCTGAGTCTCGCGAGCAGCCAGACGCATGTCCAACTTGTGTTGCGTAATCCTCTGGATACACAAGTGGCGGACACGGCTGGCAGCGCAGTTGGAAACCTATATTCAGGTAAGAGTGGCGAGCCGCTGCCCAAGCCAAAACCCGTACCGACAGGACCGCGACCGGCAAAGGCAGCCCCGGCGGCGACTCCGCGCGTTCTGTTGATCGAGGTCTTCAACGGCTCAAAGCAGAGCGAGGCAAAGTTTGCATCGAACGAGGACAAAAAGTGATGGCGATGAACAGAGTTGGTAAATGGATGATGATTGTAGCGCTTCCATTCTTCGCGCAAATTCCATCGCTGGCCCAGGGAACACCGCCAGCTACTGCGCCAGTCGAGGGCTCCAGCCAGGATTCGGCAAACGACATGGTGGTGGTGGTCGGTAAGTCGGTGCTTGTGGACTGCACACACCAGATCACTAGGATTGCAGTCGGATCGAGCGACCTTGCAGAAGCTACCGCAGTGAGCCCCACTGAGGTGATGCTCAATGGGAAAGCTCCTGGCGAGACTAGCTTGATCATCTGGCAGGTGAATGGCGAACGCCAGTTCTTCAATGTGAAAGTTCGCACCAGCGTTGCCGTCGCCAATGACAAGCTTGAATCCGTGAGAAGGGAATTGAAGACTGAACTGCCCGGCCAGGCCCTGCGGGTGAGCGCCGAGAGCGGTCAGGTCTTTCTCCGGGGTACGGTCAAGGATTTGAACAGTTCAGATCGCGCTGTGGAGATCGCCTCGACAGCGGGCAAGGTGACAAATCTGCTCTACGTGAATGTGCCTCCGCCAGAGCCTCAGATTCTTCTGAAGGTAAAATTCGCGAGTCTAGACCGCACTGTGCAGAAACAACTCGGTATTAATTTGTTCAGTCTCGGTGCAGCCAATACCGTTGGGGGAGTTACAACACAGCAGTTTTCTCCGCCAACCATAGGTCTGGGTTCGGCAGCTAGCGGGTCGACCGCGGCGACCTCGCCCACAGCCACTCTATCGAGCCTTCTGAACATCTTCATCTATCGACCAGACCTGAACCTTGGTGCCACTATTCAGGCATTGGAGACCCAGGGGGTCCTTCAGGTACTGTCAGAACCAAACGTTCTTACTGCCAACGGAAAGCAAGGCAGCTTCCTGGCTGGCGGCGAGTACCCAGTCCCTGTTGTTCAGGGCTCAAGCGGAGGGGCGGCCGGAGCCATTACGATCCAATTCAAGGAGTTTGGGATTCGGCTGAATTTTATCCCAACCATTACTCCCCGAGGAACGATTCATCTCCAGGTGGCGCCTGAAGTAAGCTCACTGGACTTTGCGAACGGCATTACCATC
>Ga0302315_10002311_pt1 | contig 18144 bp, 13 predicted proteins | sample III_Palsa_N3_1_FD_200532 | JGI IMG/M metagenome (GOLD analysis project Ga0302315, IMG submission 200532) | Peat permafrost microbial communities from Stordalen Mire near Abisko, Sweden - III_Palsa_N3_1 | ecosystem: Environmental > Terrestrial > Soil > Palsa > Peat permafrost | place: Sweden... | reverse complement strand
GAGAGACGCCCAAAAGCGCACTCGCAGGTACGATTTCTGGTGGTTATAGCGGAGAGGTCCACCCGTTCCCATACCGAACACGGAAGTTAAGCTTTCCAGCGCCGACGATACTTGGTGGGCAACTGCCCGGGAAAATAGGTCACTGCCAGAATTAATTTACTCAGCCACTCGCACTCTTTAGAGCCTTGCGAGTGGTTTTGAGTTGAGTCAGAAGTCTCTGACTACATCCCTTCATCACCAGACCATCACAAGATAACATCTTTGCAAAAGCCTCGTGAGACAATCGATTTGACCGGGACGCAAAGAAGGGTGAATGTTCTTTTCCTTCACGCGCGTGAACATCTCACACCGGATCTATCCGTTCATTATTCCCTTATGGCAGCCTTTGATCCCGCGAGGACAAAGGCCTTTGTGGTTTCAAACAGCCAGGCCAAAGACATTGAACGTCATCTTCAGGCAAATGCCGTCAATCCTCACCTAACATCGTTTGTACTTCCCTTGGGCTCAGCGAGCGACAATGAACCGAGATCCCTATGGAAGTTTACGCATTCCCTGCTGTCCTGCTTTTTTGTGTTACCGCGGCTTATGTCCCTGGTCCGTGGTAACAATATTGACGTCATACATTCAACCGATCGCCCTCGGGACATTTTTCTGGCAACCCTTCTTGCCAAAGCGTCCCGCGTGCCTAATATCATTCACCTGCACACCAACGCGGCAGCATATAACAACCGTGTCATAATGTGGGGATTCCGCAGGGCTAGCGCTTTCGTTACCGTTTCGAATTTTATTCGTCAAGAGGGGCTTGAGCTTGGTTTACCGTTCGAATTAATGCACCCAGTTCCCAATTCAACAGACTCCGGTCATTTCGACCCCGCGTTGTACCAGGACAAAACGCCTGAGCTGAGGTTGGCGCTTCGATCGCGATACAACCTGCCTGAATCGGCTCTTGTAATTGGGGTAATAGCCCGCATGAATAAATGGAAAGGCCAGCGGGAGTTGATTGAAGCTATGGCAGGCCTTATTGGCCGATACCCCGACCTTCATTTATTGATGGTGGGCGGTGCTTCAGACCCTCAGGAATTCTCGGCCTATGAAAAGCAGCTCTCAGAACTCTCTGTGAAACTGGGAGTGAATGACCATGTTATTTTTGGAGGTCGATTCAAGGATGTTCGCCCAGTCCTTCTGGGACTGGACATGTTTGCGCTTCCTTCCTATGCCGAGCCATTTGGACTTGCAATCACCGAAGCTATGGCGATGGAAGTTCCTGTCATCGCCTGCAACAGCGGAGGCGTTCCAGATATAATTGATCATCGACGAACCGGCTTTCTTGTGGAACCTCGTTCCTCAGCGGGGCTGGTCGAAGCTGTCGACTTTCTTATTCAGCATCCGGAAGAGGCCAGGCAAATGGGAAGAGCAGGTCGAATGCGCATCGTTGAAGCCTATCCTGCCGACAAAATTGCTGCTCAAGTCTCCGACATTTACCAGAGCATTCTTTAGGCCTTCTGTTCTAAGGCAACGTGCATTAATAATCACGTCATAATTGTCGCTGGGCTAAGATGGAAAGCACGACAAAACGACACGCGTTTATTGCTGCGCGCAGCCTAGGAGAGATGTTGCCTGGTGCGTGATCCGATTTCATTGACTTTTAACCCTCCTTTTGGTATATTGAACGGGTGCCTGATGACCGACAAGCAGCGCCCGGCGACTATTTCGATGCAAGTTTGCATCGCGTCTTGCCCTCTGTGACCTTCACCACAGGCGGGGATGCTGGAACCGAGAGAAACTTCCGGGGCCCGGATCGGGCCGGAACCGGTGCGCGATCGCTCGGCGATGTCATTACGACCCTTAATAATTCCGACCAGTCCGTGCTTCCGATTGTAGATCCCTTGACCGGTAGAACTATAGCAAGTCTTGTTAAACCTGCTTACCTGGCTGGCTTAATGCCAGGACCTAAGATCGGCGGGATGGCTACGCCTTTGGGCGTCTACCTCACGGACGGCATGGATTCTGGCGGCGTCGGTACCCTGGGACTTGCTCTTACGGGAGTTTTATTCGTAGTACTCGGATTGGCCTCTTTTGGCCTCGTTACCCACTTTTTTAAACCAGATTTCAGCGTTCTCTTAAGCAAACTTCACTACAGTCAGGCAATGTCTCTGGCGAAGCCTCTGCAGGACGATGCGTCATCCATTCTTGGCTTAATTCTCGTGTTTCTGGGACTGCGCTGTACCCCCTTGGTAGGCACACATGCCGCAGAGCATCAGGTAGTACACTGCACTGAACAAGGGTTGCCCCTTACGCGCGCGAGTGTCCGCCAGATGCCGCGCGTTCACCCCAGGTGTGGTTCAAACTATGCGGTAGGCCTTACCCTCTTTTTATCAGCATTCAACCTGATATTCTGTGCGGCCCAGGCTCAAGGAGTGGATAGCGAAAGCTCCACGATAATGGCCCTGATTGGTGCTGGAACTGTAGCGCTCGCCCTTTGGAAAAGGATTGGATCGCTCTTGCAGCATTTCCTACTCACAAAACCGGCCACTGACGGGCAGATTGACGATGCCATTAGAGCCGCGGAGCAGCTCTTTTTACGCCAGCGTAAAAGCGCCTCGAACACGCGGCCGCGCTACTACATTTTTCGCCGGATTTGGTCCTATGGACTGATACAGGTCTGTATGGGGTACCTTCTCACTATTCTGCTTCTGCTGCTTGTGGTTGGACACAGACTGCCAGAACTAAAAAGCCTTTTGGAGATTTGACTGAATGATTAAACACCGCTTGAGCGCAACCATCGAAGCCGCTCTGCGAAGCGCCCGGGCCAATGGCGATCTGCCAATTGAGAATATCCCGACTGTATCTCTGGAGATGACAAAGAGCAAGGCTCACGGAGATTGGGCTACCAACGTAGCACTTGCACTTGCCCCATCTCTAAGGATGGCGCCTCATGCTGTCGCAAAAATCATCGTACAGCACATCGCCGTAGACGACGACCTTATAGCAAATGCTCAAGTCGCGGGGCCTGGTTTTATCAACCTCACGCTGCATCCGAGATGGCTGGCCGAAATGGTTCTGGCTATCGCTAAGGCTGGAGACTTCTTTGGGCATTCCACGGAACACGCCGGCAAGAAGGTTCTCGTTGAGTTTGTCTCCGCCAATCCAAACGGACCAATAACACTCGGCCACGGACGCAACGCCGCGATAGGAGATGTACTGGCCTCTCTATTTGCCGCAGTAGGTTACTCCGTGCACCGGGAACACTATGTCAACGATGCCCTGAACTCTACTCAGATGAACAACTTCGGTCGCTCCGTCATTTACCGCTACAAGCAGGTTCTTGGACAGACAGTCCCTTCTGAAGACGAGTTTGAATGGCTGTACCGCGGCGACTACGTTACCGACATTGCGCGCGCAATAGTCGCTCGAAGCGGCGAAAAATACGCCAACGTGGATATGAACGATCCCGATACAGTGGTTCTTTTCCGTGATCTGGCTCAGGAAGGAATGCTCGCAGAACAGCAGAGCGACCTTGCTGCATTTGGAGTTTCCTTCGACAGCTATTTCAACGAGAGTTCTCTGCACGATGACGGCAGTGTTGCTCGGGCCATCGAAGATCTCCAGGAGCGAGGTCATACCTATCTTAAGGACGGAGCCCTCTGGTTTCGAACCACAGAGTACGGCGACGACAAAGACCGAGTGCTCCTGCGTGAAAACGGGACGCCAACCTACATCGCGGGCGATCTTGCCTACCACAAGAACAAGTTTGACCGTGGCTTTGATCGATGTGTAGATGTTTGGGGCGCCGACCACGCCGGGTATATCGCTCGCACAAAAGCTGCTGTGACTGCGCTCGGATACGACGCCCAAAAGCTCGACATCGTACTCTATCAACTGGTTAAGATCCTCAAAAACGGCGAGTTCGTTACCTCCTCCAAACGTAAGGGAGACGTCCTCTGTCTGAAAGCGGACTTGATCGACGAAATTGGCAAAGACGCCGCTCGGTTTTACTTCCTGGTCCGATCGCCAAACACAGATATCGATATCGACATCGACCTGGCCAAAAAGACAGACAAGGAAAATCCCGTCTACTACGTGCAGTACGCACACGCCAGAATAACTCAGACTCTGGAAAAGGCGAAGGAGTTGGGCGACGACCTGACCGGACTGGCCTTACGCGCTGATCTGTCGCTCTTAACCCTGGAAGCCGAATCGGATCTGGTCAAAAAGCTTTCCGAGTATCCTGAAGAAGTTCGCATCAGCGCGCAGGAATATGCCCCGCACCGCCTTGTGCAGTACGCCCGGGATCTCGCAGCAGCCTTCCATTCGTACTACGATGCAGGGAACAGAAATGCCGGTCTGCGCGTCGTCTGTGAGGACGCCGCAACCCGCCAAGCTCGCCTTGCTCTGATCGATACCACCCGAATAGTTCTTAAGAACGTTTTGTCTCTCCTTGGGATTAGCGCTCCGGAGCGAATGTAGTCTGCAGCCTCACCGTTAGGGCTCACTGTTGCCTATCGAAACGAGACGTGCCGGCAGGAAATTTAGGTTTACGCCATGAAGCGCAGCACACATCTATCCGCCCGAATGTCGGCAGCCATTGCGCTGGCAGTATTGAGCGCCTGCTCTGTCCCGCATGAGGCATCTGCAAAGCGAAATTTATCTGCAAAAAAGAGCTCCTCACCCACCGCGGCTCCTCCAATGGCTCAGCCTGCCGCGCCCCAGAGCTATAAGCCGGAGAGTACAGGAGTCTACAAAGACTCGACCGGCAAAACCCATTCGTGGCGTGTATCCAACGGACATACGTTGTACTGGGATGACCAGCCGTACCTTCCCGTCGGCGGCGCCTTCATGCCTCACGTTTGGGTAGAAGGCAACAACGATGCCAATTGGGCGCTCGATCAGGCATCGCTCGACACCCTCAAAAAGCATCATGTTACAGACCTCATCCTAACCGCTGGAAGCTACGGGCTAATCCACGTACATGCGGCTGCCGTACAACGTGTTCTGGATTATCTGGATGCCAACGGCTTCCGCTACGGGATAAACATCGCCGACTTCCCTAAGGATCCTCTGATTGGATACGTTGTCCGTCCTGCAGTCTATCGGGACCCTTCCCTGCCCTCCAGCGGACCGGCACGCTTCAGCCGCATCCCCGGCCTTGTCGACGCATTCTTTATGCTGGTTTCGTCCACGGATGGTTCTGTTGAAGAATCCGGCGACGCACATATCACCAACCAGGATTCAGCCGAGGTCTCGGCCGGGCACGATCCGGACGACATCCTTCTGCTCTACCCCCAAAGACTATACGAATCGGGAACTCCAGAGAGCCGGATGCCTGACATCTGGAAAAACTACGACGACTACCGGGACAGCGTACTGGACTTCTTTACCCATGTTAAACTAGGTCCCGGATTTCGATTCTTCGTCGACCCGCTCTCCGATAAGATCGCCATGGACGGAGAGCTGCAATACTTCATCCCCACCTCAGAAGGCTATCGTCTTGAGTTCGAAGCGTGGCTCAACAAGCACTACACCGGGAACATAGACGACCTGAATGCCGCCTGGGGGATCTCGGATAAGGACCTCCCCGATTTTCAAACCGCGGCTCGCTGTCTGCCCCTCTGGTATGAAAGCAAAGGCCTTGCAACGATCATCGACCTGAAGACGCGGACCAGGTACGATGTCGACAACAAGCCGAGAATCCATAGCTCCATCTGGGACGATATCAACGCATTCCGCACAGAATCCGTTCGACAGACAATGAACGGCATGGCCGATGCCCTGAAGAAGGGTGTAGCCAATGTGCCGGTGGTCTATCGCTGGACAGAACATAACCCAATCTTTACGAACGACCAGACCACAGGCGGTTACGACGGTCTCGGCATCGAAGCCTACGGCCATGGCCCCGATCTCACCGTAAAGTCCGCCGCTATCGCCTACGCCCAAGCCGAAGAGACTCCAAAGACAACCTGGTTGATCACAAGCAGCACCATGGAGACAAAGGATCTTGCCACTAAGCCCGAACCGGGATATACGTCCAAAGAAGTGCTTACCGCAGACTGGGACGGTCTCAAAGACCTGCAGTCACGCGGATTCTACACCGCAGCCCTGCAGATCCTTCCCGATGCGAAATTTGACAACGCCAACCTGGTAGATGCGCCTTCGCAGCTCGACTGGCTGGCAAACTATGAAGCTTCGCTCCAGGCGAGTGCAAGCGGTTTGGACTCCGAGCAAGTACCAGTCCTGTGGTACCCCACCTCGGCCGAAGGAACTGGAGCATACGTAAAGCAGTTCTCCAACGGCGTTTGGTGGCTCCCGACCTATCAACTGGGAGCGTCCCTAAAAGAAGGCGATCTTATCTCAGGCTATAGAATGGCCTCAACAAATGGGATCAATCAGCCGTTTGTCATCTGGTCCCCGGGCGGGAAACTCACCACGGCAAGATTTACCATTCCTCCAACCAAGCAGCTTGGGGTTTACGACAGTGCTGGCAACAGACTGCCTATTACCGATAAAAAAGGAGCGGTCGCAATTCCACTCGGGGCCGATCCAGTCATGATTACCGGCATACAAACCCTGCCATATGCCCTGGACGTGCTGGATCAGATGGCAGCCCGTGTCGAAAGACTGCTTAAATTGGCAGCCACCCAGAAAATTGATGTACAGCACTATCAAGAGCAGTATGAATACTCCATAAAATCCGGTCCAACAACATCGGATGAGGTCGACCTGCAATATACCGATCTTTTGCGTGTACAGGACGCCCTTTCCGACTATCTGAGACCCTACGCATGGATCGAGGGAGAAGACGCCAACCCGGACACCTTCGACGCAATAGTCCCTGACAGCGGCTCCTCCGGAGGTGGCTATCTCTCGCTGGATACCGACCGCCTGCCTCCACGCGACCGCCCTGGCCGCCCCGGAGGCTATCTGGCAGACTACACGTTTACCGCAAATGCCGCCGGCCACTACGAAGTGTGGATGGCGGGAAGTCCGCTCGACACCGAGGCCGTCTCGCCTTTCAGCGTCACCATAGACGCTACCCCCGCAATTGTCGTCCGCGGCATTGCAGGTACGGGACCCACCTACGGCACAGGGTTTGTATGGACAGATCTTGGACAGGTTACACTCGAAGCCGGCACACACAAATTGGAAGTTCTGGTCACAGGCCCCAGACCCGCTGACGACCGATATGCCCTAGACATCGACGCCCTATTGGTAACAAGAGCGCCATTCACACCAGACGGCATAAATCGCCCCCCCATCGACACCCTGGCCCTCGACGGCGGAACCCTCACACAGACCCCCAAAGCCCCAGAAAAGAAGCGCAAAAGCTTCCTATAGACAACAAAAGGCCGCAGGACAAAATCCTGCGGCCTCTATCATGTTCCCCTGCCACAAAATCATGAAATTGCGGGCAATTTGATTCGTGATTTGGAGTCACACGCTAGTGTGTTCACGTTAGGGGGTAGGGGAGGTCGGGCTCCTAAAAACCTGACCCGTAACCAACCTACAAAGTCCTACCCACAGCCGGCAACACCAAAGCCAACTCCCGCATCACCTGCTGGAACGCCGGAATCGTAATACTCTGCGCACCATCCTTAAGCGCCTTCTCCGGATTAGGATGTACCTCTACAAGCAAACCATCCGCCCCAACTGCCGCTGCCGCGCGGCACATCGCCGGAACCATCGAAGATCGCCCCGTACCCTGCGAAGGATCGATAACCACCGGCAAATGCGACAGCTCACGAACAGCGAGCACAGCCGAGAGGTCCAGTGTATTGCGTGTATACGTCTCTGACGTCCGCACACCGCGCTCGCAGAGCATAACGGCATCATTACCGCCCTTAAGGATGTATTCAGCCGCTTGCAGCCATTCCTCGATCTTTGACGACATCCCACGCTTGAGCATAACAGGCTTCTTCAGCTTCCCGATCTCAATCAACAAATCATAGTTCTGCATATTGCGCGTACCAATCTGCAAAATGTCGGCGTATTTTGCCACCAGGTCGATATTGCCAATGTGCATCACTTCCGTAATAATCGGAAGCCCGGTTTCTTCTCTGGCCTGCGCCAGAATCTTCAAACCATCCTCACCCATTCCCTGGAACGAGTAAGGAGATGTGCTTGGCTTATAAGCCCCGCCGCGCAGCACGGTAGCCCCGGCAGCCTTAACAGCCCGCGCCGTCGTCATTAACTGCTCTTCCGATTCCACAGTGCACGGACCGGCCATCATAACAAAACCGTTGCCGCCGACTACAACGTCTCCTACCTTAACCGTACTCTTCTCAGGACGGAATTCACGACTGGCAAGCCGATACGGCTTTAAAATTAGCATGGATTTCTCAACAAAAGGCAGCGCATCAATCTGCTCGGCAAGACTGGCTTCGTCTTCCGACGGATTACCAACGGCTGCTAGCACAGTTCGCTCCACACCGTAAATAGGGTGTATCTCATAGCCCCAGCCCTCAAGGGTCTGCTCTACCTCTTTAATCTGGTCTGGGGTGGCTTTCGCCTGCATAACGACGATCATTAAGAACCTTCCTTGAGTACGCTCTCTAGCGCTTCGATAAAACGTTGATTTTGTGACGGTAAACCGGTAGTCACCCGAATGTGGTTGGGGAGTCCAAGGCCTGCTCCTGCACGTATAATAACCCCGTGCTTTTGCAGAGCTTCAAACACCGCCCGACTGTCTCGTTCTACATCGACCAGCACAAAGTTGCCGTGGCTGCGGACATACTTCAGTCCAAGACGATCGAATGCCTTGTAAAAAGTCTGTCTGCCCTCAGCATTGAGAGCCACGGTGCGCTTTATATGCTCCTGATCGCCTGCCGCCGCCGCTGCTGCTGCCTGCGCGGGAAGATTGACGTTAAATGGAGAACGGACCCGTTCCAGCAGTGCGGCAATTTCAGGGTGCGCAATCGCGTAGCCTACCCGGAGTCCAGCCAGGCCATAAGCCTTGGAAAACGTTCTCGTAATCACAATTGGGCGGCCGTCTAAAACGTATTTACGCAAATCCGGCTTGCGCTCATCGTCTACATATTCGTCGTACGCCTCATCGAACACGACCAGAACATCGCTGGGCACACGCGCCAGAAATCGATCTACGTCTTCGGCGGTAACCAGAGTTCCAGTCGGGTTATTGGGGTTTGCAACAAACACAACGCGCGTTTTTGGAGTAATGGCGTCAGCCATGGCCTCCAGATCATGCGTAAAATCCTTTAAGGGGACTTTAATGACCTCGGCATTGCTCTGCGTCGCATAAATAGCATACATCGCGAAGGAGGGATCGGCCTGGACACTCTGGTCTCCCGGCTGCAGAAATGCCAACGCCAGCATGTGCAGGATCTCATCACTGCCGTTCCCGAACACCAGATACTCTTCCGGTACGTTCACAAGCTTCGCCACCGCCGTTCGCAAAGCGGGAGCGCTGCCCTCAGGATAAATCTCGACGTGCCCTGCGGTTTCCTTCAGAACTTCGACAGCCTTTAGAGAAGGACCCAACGGATTTTCATTGGAAGCCAGTTTAATAACATCGGACAGACCAAGCTCTCGCTTTACCTCGGCAATAGGCTTGCCGGGGACGTAAGGCTTCAGACGCGAGATGTGCTCGGCAACCGGAACAGATAACTTCATCGATAATCTCCTTGCCAAAGATTAGTGTAGCATATTCATTTCCGCCATGGCAACGAGCAGACCACCTTATAGATTTTGGGAACTAAGACAGAAAATAAATTATTTATGATTTATATAAACAACATTGACGTTTTCATACAGGTGTGGTATATTAGGTTTAGTCGCATCCTTTGTGATGTAGACAACCTGAGGATCTAATCGCCAACGGGGTTCTGAAAACCAAATAGAGGCACGCGCCGCGTGCGGATAAACGGAAGGGTTATGATGTCTCTTCCGCCGCTGACAACAGATTTTTACAGGAGAAGATTTTAAAATGCATCGCAAATGGAGTAAGGAAGCAATCGGTCTAGAAATTGTTAGCATGTACGAGTCTGGTGAAAACCTCAACTACTCGAACATGGCCACCAACAATCTGCCGCTGCTGCGTGCCGCCACGCGCTACTTTGGTACCTGGGAAGCAGCAGTAACGTTTGCCGGTCTGGATTATAATACTATTCGCCGCTATAAGTCATGGACACGAGAAAGAATTATAGCGCGCATTCAAGAACTGCACGAACAGGGCGCCGATCTGTCCTGGCGCAACGTCTGTCTGAATATCGATCCGCAGTTGGCTGCAGCAGCCACAAAGAAGAGTCATTTCGGTTCATGGCGCGAAGCCCTGGAATCGGCTGGACTGGATTACGACGCCATCCGACGCTACCGTGAATGGGATGATGACCGAGTTTTGACCATGGTGAAAGAATTCCACGCTAACGGCGTCGAGCTAAATGCCAAGAACGTCGAGAGCGAAGACATCACCTTAATCACCGCAGCCCGTCGTCGATTTGACTCCTGGCACGAAGCCCTCACAGCAGCCGGCCTGGACTACCGTGACATAGTACAGCGAGCGCCATTTAAGCGTGGACTTGGCCGCGGCCAAAACCTGCGCCAGGGCCCAAGAGACAAATCAATAGCGTAGATCCGTTGTCCATAGAAAACAAGAAAAGCCTTCCGAACCAAATGTCGGAAGGCTTTAATCTTTCTCCTGATGCCACGTTCGTTGCTCTGGACGGGCGTGTCCTAAAAACCCCAATGTAAGTAATCAACAAGAAGTAACGGGTGCCATGGCCGTAGCCATGGACGGCCATGCTGAGTATGCAGTGCAAAACGCGCAATTCAGCAAGCTTCGTGTTGTACGGCATGGCCGTCCAAAGCTACGGCCATGGCACCCGGCCGCACCCACCAAGCCCTCTTAATCCTTCCCCACCGAAGCCGGGTTAGTATCCGGTTCAATCGTACAAATCGCCGGATGGTTAAAATACTTGGCCGCCACACGACTTACATCCGCCGCCGTAACAGCATTAATATAAGTTGCATAATTAATGTCGAAGTCCGCACCTGCGCTCGTTCCTACCGCAGCCGTTCCAAGAAGATCGGCTCGATCCTGCAGTGTCTCATGCTTAATCAGATACGACCCAATCAAATAATGTTTGGCGCGCGCAAGCTCAGCATCCGTGGGCGGCGTAGTTTTCAACAGATTGAACTGCTTAATGATTGCATCGCTTAAGACCTGGGTGATCGGCGTAGTATCCTTCGCGCCAGGAGCCGGCTGCTGGGGCGCAGCAAACACGTAACCCACAAGATCTCCTGAAGAAAGCTGCGGGTTGTAGAACGACCCAAGCTCATAAGCAAGACCGCGCGTTTCCCGCACATCGGTGAATAGACGCGACGACTTCATCCCTCCCAGAATCGTGTTAGCAACAAGGAGGGCAGGGTAGTCCGGACTGGACATCGGAGCCACCTGATAGCCCACCATCGAGACCACTTCTTGCAGGTCGGGCTGAACCATATGGTCGGCCTTAAAGTCCGAAGTCGGCAAAGGCAAGATTGGAATGGAATCGTTGTGACGGCTGCCTCGTCCATCCATTGGGAACGGATCAAGATCGTTGCTAATAACCGACAGCGCCTTGTCCGGCGTAACGTCTCCGTCTACAACAATAATGAAGTGCGACGGCACAAAGTTCTTCCTGTAATAGTCCAGAAGCTGACTGCGCGTTATAGACTTCACCGATTGCAGCGTTCCAAGACTCGGTAACCCGTACAGGGAGGATCCATAGAATGTGTTGCGGACGCTCTGATAGGCCGTTTGAAACAGATCCGCATCATTTCCGTCAATTTCCGATGAGATATCGTCTTTGGCGCTGGCCACGATATCCGGTTCAAAATCTGCATCCTTCAAACTATTTGTCACCAGAAGAGCAGCATCCTCAAATTTATCCGGAACAGTAAGCGCCGTAACCTGCAGCCAATCCGGCTGCCGAACCGCGGCAACATTGCCGCCAATGGCGTTAATGTCCGTAGTCATTTGATCCGGAGTGTTGGAAGACGTGGAAGAAAGCAGCGTTCTGGCAACGTAGCTCGCAATTCCCGCGTTTTGAGCAGTTTCCTGGTCTTGCCCTGCCCGTACCATCACATTAATCGCCACCAGAGGAGTGTTCTTTTCATACCGGCAGATGATCCGAAGACCGTTTGGAAGTGTTGTAGTAACCGGTGCAAATACATCCGGCGACGACTGTGCCGAAGGTGCGGCATCAAGTCCCAGGCCCGTGCTGTCGGCATAAGAGCCCATAGGGCACGCTCCGGCAAAACCCACCGCTAGTCCCAAAATTGCAAGATTACTGAGAGTGGTTCTCTTCAACTTATTTATCCTCACTCTCTGCTAAATGCAAGGTATCCTTGGCCCTTGAAAGTCTTGAAGATATTTCCGGGTTGATTCTTGGTGCGCATACAACAAGCGTGTACGCCCTGGGGTTCAAATACTTTTCAGCAACATGCTGCACTTCCAGAGGCGTAACCGCCTCGAAGTTTGAGATGTAGTCCACATCGTACTTATATGTGTCGATCGAATTGTAAAAGCCCATGGCGTTGGCGCGTCCCGCCGTTGTTTGAGCGTCAAACAAATAGTTCGCCAGCAGGGTGTGTTTGGCCGCATTAAGCTCCCCATTGCTTACGGGCAAAGTACACAGACTTTCTATTTGAGCCAGCACAGCATCGTGGACAGCCCTAAGCTGTGATGGATCGGACTCCGTCAGAATTGTAAGCATCCCAGGATCCTTCTGCGTCAGATAGTTCGCAGAGACGCTGGTTACAATCTTCATTTGACGGCGCAGCACGGTATCAAGTCTGTTATTGCCGCCCTGTCCAAGAATGGTGAGCAGAACATCCATGGTATAAGCGTCTCGCTCATCGCTCACTGCCGGGGCATGGAAGCCGAACATCAAATACGCGCTCGTCCCAGAACCCACCAGCGTTTTTACCCGGTATTGGGGTTGTGGCGGCTCCTGAGTAACATTGTCTGCTGGAACCGGCTTTGAAGCCCACGCTCCAAGATACTTTTCAGCCATCGCACGGCCCTGATCCGGGGTTATATTTCCAGACAGCACCAGAGTAATATTGTTCGGCGCATAGAACGTATTATAGAACGCAACCACAGTATCACGGGTCATTGCGGAAACGCTTGCCGGCGTGCCCAGCAGTGGACGTCCATAGGGGTGCACCGTGTAAGAGAGCTGATTGACCCACTGGGTCATCCGCGAGTCGGGCGACGCTTGTGTACGGGCCATCTCATTTAAAATGACCGGCCGCTCAGCCTGAATGTCCTCGTCGCGCAGTGTGGAGTTCATAAGTGCGTCAGACAGGATCCCAAGCGCAGGATCGGCGTCCGACGACGCTACCGTTACGTAGAAGTGGGCCCAGTCGTAAGACGTCTCTGCATTAAGATTGCCCCCAAGGTCTTCAATCGCTGCATCAATATCTCCGGGCTTTCGTGTCGTCGTGCCTCGAAACAGCAAATGCTCCAGGAAATGCGCAACCCCATTGTTGCTCGGAGTTTCCCGGCGCGTGCCCGCCTTAACCCAGGCATCCACGGTTACGAGATCCGCGCTGTCTGAGGGAATTACCAGGACCTGCAGTCCGTTTTTCAAGGTGTACGAAGAAACTCTACCTAGGGCTGGGATTGTAGTAGCACCGTTGTCGGTGGTGGAATCTGCTAAGGCAAAGCATGCTGGAGTGAACGACAGAAGGGCCACAACGGCCAAAATAGAGAGAGTGCGGAGACGCAAAGCGCGGTTCCTTTCCGGGGGATAGTACATTTGGAACTTTAGGATTGTACCCTGATCAAACAGCATTTTTGAGAACGACTTCAATGGCGCCATATCCAATCAATCCGCCGATGATCGTGCTTAATCCAGCGACCAATCCGGATTTAATAACATTTACCTGTAATGTGGCTTCAAGCGCACTCTTTGCCAGAGGAGCCAGACACGCTCCAATGATCGATTCAGCAACAATAATATAGACTGGTGTATGCCCAATCATCCGGCACGAATGGTAAGACCACCAGTGAGCGTGGTAGGCCATTTCCTCATAGAAGGGGATGTTGACTGCCCCAATAATAGCACACAACGCCGCGCCGTGCAGATTGCCCAGTTTCTGTATCAGCCGCGCACCCAGGTAGCCAATCTGCATGGAGACAATGGCCCACGCTCCAGGCATCCACCAGGGCGAAAGCCAGATCATCGTGCTCTTTGCCGGAGCATACGAAAGTGTTTTGGTTATTCCAACACAAAGAGCATCGGCAATAAGTTCCACAATCCCAAACGTTATGCCGAATACTGCAAGCCGACCGAATGCGCTGTCTCGATAATAGACGCCATGGAGCGCAAACAGAAACCCATTTACCGCGAACAATCCTGCCGCGGTATTTCCGTTTGACCAGGTTTTGTCTTTAAGGAAAAACAGGGAAATGATGGAGATTCCAATGGTTGTTGCAACGACCGTGAGGCGTTTGGCTTCCAGCGACTTCTCTCTACTGCTCTCTATGACCTCTTTTGGCAAAAGGATTGCCGGCAAACTCTCATCTCCTCTACAGAGTGAGTGTATCGTTTAGTTCCCTTTTATGCAAGGCCATCGCCGAAGAGTTACCTTTTAATGTATGCTCGAGTAATCTGGCTAACTCTTTGTGCTTACCTACTACCGCATACCAGAGGGCATCGTGCCCGGAGCTGTCCGCCAATCTGTAGTTCACTCCAGCCCGGATCAGTTCAGCCGCCGTCGCTGTGTTGCCGCTCTTGGCGGCTGCCATGAGTGGGGTGAATCCCGATTTTGTGACGGCGCGAATATATGCGCCATTTTCAATGAGGTACTGCACACCCGAAGCGTTGCCCGCGCGGGCAAAGTCGAACAGAGCCGTCGATCCGTTGTGTGCTGCTGTATTTACAAAAACGCCGTGCTTAACCAGCAGCTGAGCGATACCCGTATCCGACGACGCAAACTTCAAAGCTGTCAGCCCGTTTCCCGTTGTCTGATTTATATTGACGTCATGATCCATCAGAAAAACGACCGCCCACCTATCGTGCCGGCCGACCTCATACATTAACGGAGTGAGATGCGACATCGTGTCGGGTTCTTCCAGAGAAGCGCCATGTGCGATCAGTAATTCAGCGATGCGGGAATTTCCACGGTCGAGAGCGCCCTCCAGGCACGCATTAACAGGAATATCCATTATGCCGCCCGCTTTGTCTCCGGCAGGGTCTGCTCCCAAAGCAAGGCTTCGCTGTACTTCTGCGTAATTTCCACTTTCACTGGCAAGAACCAGGGATGCGTCCCGGAAGAGCACACCCAGGTAGCAGTAGGCGCAGATAAGCGACGCTTCCGCCAGAATCAGAACATGGCGAAAGAAGCTTTTTTTTCCCTCAGACCACTGAACCTTATTCTCAAACGAAGGGTGTTTTATCGAGTAGGCAAGAAGGCAAATATGGAAGATGATCACCGCGGAAATTGCGAATTCCACCGGGATCGCATTAACAATTGTGGTCAAGATGGATTTTGTTGAGTAATAGTCAACGATAAACCAGGAAAACAGGAGGAGATAGATAACCATCGCTAACGCGTAGCGGGCTTCCGTGCGCCTGTTGGCCTTTCGGTATTGCCTGGCGCGAACGATAAATGCCATACTAAGTGTCAAACAACCACTTAAGCCAACCCATTCCATAGTCTTTGCCTCGAAGAGCTCAATTAAGCTCGACCGAAATAGTTGCCCTAACAACTCTATTCTATCACGAAAAAGGCAAGCTTACACATAAGGCGTTTCTGATACTTATCTACTGGAGGTCCGTGTGCGATTTAAAAATACCGATGGATTGCCCGATCCTCTAGTCTCAGATACAGGAGAACCGATTGTCTCCCCCAAAAGCTGGAATGAACAGCAGCGTCCGCATCTATTGGAACTATTTCGAACGCAAGTTTACGGAAAGATGCCAGTTGGACGGCCAGACAATCTGACTTTTGAAATTAAATCAACAGCCGGCGTCCTGGAGGGCAAGGCTGTCTGTAAGCAGATCGCCGTACACTTTGAAGGACCAGGCGGCAAGGGAGGCTTCCTCTTCCACCTTTTCCTGCCCACTGTTTCGGACAAGCCCGTTCCAGCGTTTTTATGCATCGGGCACAGAGACAGAAGCGACAGCGATCCGACAGATCAGGATTCCGGCTTCCTACCCGTGTCCCGTATCATCGAACGTGGTTACGCCGCAGCAGTGTTCAACGTCAATCAAGTCGCCCCGGATAGGAACGGCGCCTTTGAAACAGGGGTGCACGCCGTCTTCGATACGCACCGAAACGCGCAATCCTGGGGTACGCTCTCTGCTTGGGCCTGGGCCTGCAGCAGGGTGATGGACTATTTTGAAACCGATGCCGATATCGACCTGCATCGTGTCGCCGTCGTTGGCCATTCGCGCGGTGGCAAGGCCGCTCTTTGGTGTGGGGCGGAAGACACGAGATTTGCCCTGGTCATTAGCAACGATTCCGGCTGTTCGGGCGCCGCAGTTACACGAGGAAAGTTGGGAGAGCAAATTGCGGGAATCACTGGAGCTTTCCCCTACTGGTTCTGCGAAAATTATAAGCTTTATGCGGACAATACCGACGATCTCCCTGTAGACCAGCATGAGTTGATTGCGCTTATTGCTCCACGCTCCGTCTATGTGGCCAGTGCAACCGAGGACACATGGAGCGACCCCGAGAACGAATTCCTTGCCTGTGTTCATGCCGGGCCTGTGTTCCAGCTTTTTGGCTTAAATGGAGTGGGAAGTACCCACATGCCCGAACCGGAAAAGCCGCTGCGCGAGGGCAGCATTGGATATCACCTTCGTACGGGCCGTCACGATCTCACTCCCTACGACTGGGATTGCTTTATGAATTTTGCAGACAAGCCTGGTATGCTGAAGTAACCTAGGGAATGAGTAGCAGGGAAACATTGAAAGAGAAAATAGCCGGCCGGCTGCGCGAAGTAGCGAACGATGAATGGAAACTTGGCCTAACCGAGGCTCAAATCGGACAATTTATTATCTTTGCCGAGTTGCTTGTCGAGTGGAACCAGAAGTTCAATCTCACACGCCTCACTTCCCCGGACCAAATCGCAGACGGCCACTTTCTGGACAGTCTTGCTGTGCTGCATGCCGTGAAGCTGAGGCAGGGTGGTCACGTCATCGACGTCGGAACCGGCGCGGGGCTTCCAGGCATCGCCCTGAAAATAGCACGGCCCGACCTGATGATTACGTTGCTGGACTCCACAGCCAAAAAGCTCCTTTTCTGCGATGAAGTAATTGGCAGGCTAGGCCTGGACGGCATTAGAACCCTCAACGGACGGGCCGAAGAGACCGCCAAACTACCGCAGCACAACGGCAGCTATGAGTTTGTCACCGCCCGCGCCGTGGCCCCGCTGGATCGACTGCTCGGATGGTGCGCACCCTTCGTCAACGTCGGCGGTCTCATCATCGCCTTCAAGGGCAGCAGCGTCAACGAAGAGTTGGCGACCGGAGTGCCGGCGGCAAAACGTCTCCGCCTCAATCTTGGAAAGCCCATACCCATCGTCATTCCAGGTATGGAACCCCAAACCGGTCGCTACATTGTAACAGCACGCCGCGACACTCCTCTTTCTCCGCTTGCCAGCCGCATGCCCGGCGGGGAGCGCGCTCCCCGGGAACCTGGAAGACGTCAGACGCGGTTAGAGAAGTAGGCGCAGAATTAAAGTGCTTGGGTAACGTGCATAAATAACCGCGTTACGATTATCACTATGGTACGATGGAAAGCACGACCAAACGAGACGCGTTAATTGCTGCGTGCAGCTTTCGCGCGATATGCGCAGAATAACTGGAGATTGTAAAAAGAATGGGAAACGTGGCTCACGTTAAATCCGAAGAGTTTTCTGAGAAGGTACTGCAGTCCGAAATACCGGTGCTGGTAGATTTTATGGCGGACTGGTGCCCCCCGTGTCGCGCGATAGGCCCAGAACTCGAAGCCGTCGCAACACAGCTGCAGGGCAAAGCGACCATCCTGAAGCTGAACGTAGACGACCATCCCGACGTCGAAGCCGCTTACGGAGTACAAACTATTCCAACCCTGCTTATCTTTAAGGGCGGAGCCGTCGTCGATACACTCCGCGGTCTGCTTCCCAGAACTGAAATCGCAAGAACACTGCAGCAGTAC
>Ga0302315_10002310_pt1 | contig 18147 bp, 18 predicted proteins | sample III_Palsa_N3_1_FD_200532 | JGI IMG/M metagenome (GOLD analysis project Ga0302315, IMG submission 200532) | Peat permafrost microbial communities from Stordalen Mire near Abisko, Sweden - III_Palsa_N3_1 | ecosystem: Environmental > Terrestrial > Soil > Palsa > Peat permafrost | place: Sweden... | reverse complement strand
GATCTGGCCCGGCATACCGGGCGTGACAAAGGCCAGCTGGCGCGCTTGATCAAAGGCTTGCGCGAGCGCGAACTCCTTAGCGGCGAGGCCGACGAGACCGACCGACGCAACATGAAATTGTCACTGACACCGGCCGGGCAATCGATACAGCGCACCTTGCAGCAACAGGCCAAGCGGCTCAACGCCAAGGCGGTCCAGGGGCTGGATGGCGAGGAACAGCAACAACTGCTTGCGCTCTTGCTACGCCTGCGGAGCAATCTCGATTCCCCGGCATAAGTGCGATCAGCGATCAAATTTCGCCCTCATTTTGTATTGCCATAGCAACTTTTCCGTGGCAGCATGATTGCCAGAGATACGCTAAAGAAGCCGCTCACTGGATGTTGTTTGATCTTGAATTCCTGATGCTATGGGGTAGCGATCAAATTCCGAGAGCGAAAATCGCGGATATACCGGGTTTCCTCAAGTTGGATCTACGATGATCAGACTATTTTTGGAGTTATTCGCGCTTGATGAGGAAGTAGCGGCGGTCGAAGCCGCCTTGGTAGCCGAGAACGGCTTGGAGCGGGCGTCCATACTGGTGATATTGGCATGGCATCTGCGTCAGCGCGATTGCACCCGCGCATTGGAATTTGCAAACGAAGCAGAAACCCTCTTTCAATCGGTCGAAGTTGACAAAACCACACGAATTAACAATCTGGCCCGTATTCAACTGGTGCGGGCGGAGATCAAGGCCTTATTCGCCGATCTTTCTGGTGCTGAGCAGCAGGGCAATTCGGCGATTGCGAAATTTGAGTCGATTGGCGACCGCCTCGGCGTTGGCGACGGCCATTGGCTGCTCGCCACCATCTGGTTCGATCAGGGTAATCGGCAAAAAATTGAAGCCAACCTGGGCCTTGCCTTAAACAATTATCAAACGGCCGGCGACCCGGTGCGCATCGAGGCAGCCCAAGCGCGCATCCTGACCCAATCTGCCTATGGCAATGCGGCCTTGGCGGCGACCAATTTAGCCAATACGTTTCCCGAGACGGCACGTCACCACGATTCAGTCATCACCTGGATTTTCAATGCCTACGCCAATGTAGCGGCGTTTACCGACGACCCCGGCGCCGCAATCAAGTATGACCTGCAAACTTATCACACCGCGCGCAACACCGGGCAAATCCGGCAAGCGGTGCTATGCGCCGCCAATGCGGCCGAAGGCTTCGCCACCCTGGGTGACCTGAACGCAGCTCTTGAATGGAGCGAAAATGCCTTGTCGCTGGCACGCGGCACCCGCTGGCCGGGTAGCGTCGGCGTTTGCCTGATGCAGGTCGGCGACGTGCTGCGCATGCTGGGACGTTACGATGAAGCGACCGAATTTCTGCATGAAGCGCTGAGTGTGATGAAGCCTTTGGTCGGTTCGCGCGGCCACCAGAATTTGCTGGGAACGCTTGGGCAATTGGCCCTCGATGTCAACAATAATGAAGCGGCGCTCGACTGGTTTCTGCAAATTATTGAAGGCCTGGACGGGCAACGCGATGCCGACCTGCTGATCGAATCCTTGCGCGGCCAAGCCACTGCGCTGTCTCGTATGAGGCGGCCAACCGAAGCGCTGGTCAAAGCGGCCGAAGCGCTAAGGATGGCGCGTGAAAAGGCCAATGCGGATGAGCAGATCAAGACGCTGCAGGTGTTCGCGGAACTGCATCGCGACTACAAGCTACCGGAACCGGAAGGCATGGCAGCGCCTACTGCTGTGCTGCATTACTTGAATGAAGCATTGGAAATTGCCGATACCGTCAGCGGTTACACCATTCCTGCAGAGTTATTGAACAAGGTGGCCGCTGAATATGCCGCCTGCAACGATTACCGGGAGGCCTACGAAAGCGCCCTCGCCGCTACTGCCGTGCGCCAGAAAATGCGCGTTGCGGAGGCGCAAAAAAGAGCGCTGGCGATGCAGATCCGCGGAGAAATCGACCGCGCCCGCGCCGAAGCCGAGCAGCACATGAAATTGGCCGGCGCCTTGCAGGAAGCGAATGCCACGCTGGAGACCCTGGGCTTGATCGGTCGCGAAATTACGGGCAGCCTGGATGCCAGTGCCGTGTTCGAGGCTCTGCACCGGCATGTCGACCGACTGCTGGATTCGATTTCCTTCGGCATCTATTTGCTCAATCCTATCGATCAGATTCTCTATACGGTATTTGGGGTCGAAGCCGGTCGATCCGCTCCGTTTCCTTATTTCGAGATTCCAATCGACCACCCCACATCCTACGTTGCGCGCTGCACCCGCGAACAGCGCGAGATTGTGATCGATCAGTTGAATGAAGATGATGAGATCGAACTGGTTCCCGGAACCTTGCCGACCATGAGCATGTTGTTTGCGCCGCTGGTGGTGGGAAAACGGCTGCTGGGGGTCATGACCATCCAATCGCAGCGCAAGCATGCCTACCACGAGCGCGAATGTTCGATCTTCCGCACCTTGTGCGCGTACGGCGCAATCGCGCTGGACAATGCGGCTGCATATAGCGCCGTCGAAGCAGCGCACCAGCAAACCGCCAGGCACGAGCAAGAATTGCGCATCGCCGCGATCGCCTTCGAATCGCAGGAAGGCATGCTGATTACCGACGCCAGCCATGTGATTTTGCGCGTCAACAGCGCCTTCACCCGGATTACCGGGTATCCAGCCGAAGAGGTGGTCGGCCATAGCGCCAGTATTTTTAACTCCCCCCGGCACGACGCCAATTTTTACCATTCGATCACGGCCACGTTGGATACCACTGGTACCTGGCAAGGCGAGCTATGGATCCAACGCAAGACAGAGCAGATGTTCCCGCTCTGGCTCTCGATCACTGCGGTGCGCGCGGAAGATGGCAACACCACCCATTACGTTCACGCGCTGGTCGACATCACTGAACGCAAAATGGCGGAAGACGAAATCCGCAACCTGGCTTTCTACGATCCCCTGACAAAATTGCCGAACCGCCGGTTATTGATGGAACGCCTGCGCCATGCCCTTGCAACCAGCTTTCGCAACGGTAACGAAGGCGCGTTGCTGTTCATCGATTTGGACAACTTCAAGAAACTCAACGACACGCGCGGGCACGATGTCGGCGATTTGCTACTGACGGCGGTCGGCCAGCGGCTTGAGGCATGTTTGCGCCAGGGTGATACTGCTGCTCGCCTGGGTGGCGACGAATTTGTCGTGCTGCTGGAGGACGTGGGCAATCAAGCGCTCAAGGCGGCTGACAGCGCGGAAGCCGTGGCCGAGAAAATTCAAGCCACGCTCAAACAGCCATATATGCTACAAGGCAAGGAGCATCACAACACGTCCAGCATCGGCGTCAGCCTGTTTAGATGCCAGGACATTACCGCCGACGATTTGCTCAAGCAAGGCGATCTTGCGATGTACCAGGCGAAGGCCGCAGGCCGCAACGCGATTCGCTTCTTTGACCCGAAAATGCAAGAAGCGGTCAGCGCTCATGCAGCACTGGAAGCCGATCTGCGCCAGGCGCTGATCAACGAGCAGTTCGTGCTCCACTATCAAGGGCAGGTCGACATTTCCGGCAAGGTATTCGGCGCCGAAGCGCTGGTGCGCTGGCAACATCCGGAGCGCGGCATGGTGTCGCCGGGTTCATTCATTCCATTGGCAGAGGAAACCGGATTGATCATGCCGCTCGGCGAGTGGGTATTGAACACCGCGTGCAAGCAGTTGCGGCACTGGATGGCGCGCCCCGAGACTGCGCACTTGACGCTGGCGGTCAATATCAGCGCGCGTCAATTCCACGATGTCAATTTTGTCGAAAGCGTGCTGGCGGTGCTGGAGCGTAACGGCGCCGACCCGCACAAACTCAAGCTTGAGCTGACCGAGAGTATCCTGCTCAAGGACGTCGGTGAAATGATCGCCAAGATGAAGGCATTGATGAGCAAAGGGGTGCGTTTTTCACTCGACGATTTCGGCACCGGCTATTCATCACTCTCCTATCTGAAGCGCCTGCCGCTGGAACAGTTGAAGATCGACCAGTCATTCGTGCGCGATATTTTTGTCGATCCCAACGACCTGGCCATCGTGCGCGCCATCGTGACGCTGGGCCGCAGCCTGGGCTTATCAGTCATCGCCGAAGGAGTCGAGACCGAAGAGCAATGTGAATTCCTGAAGGCTAGCGGCTGTCACGCGTTTCAAGGCTATTTGTTCGACAAGCCCTCGCCGGCCGATAAATTTGATCACCTGTAGGCATTTCTAAAAATCTACTGCGCGGCCCTGTGGCCCTGTGGGGCAGGAGCGTCTGCTTGCAAGCAGGCACCGCTACGATTTTTAGAGATGCCTTATAGTACGATGGGTAGCAGCAACCGGCTCTCCTGTTGCTGCTACCTCACGCATTTTACGCAGCCAAGCCCAGACGTTGGCTCACCATCGCGGTGAAAGCCTCGTCGGTCATTTGCTTGCGTGCCGCCACGATCTGTTCGGCATCGGGGCCAACTACATAGCGCAAGCGATCCGTGTCGTCGGTGGCGGCGCCGAAGATTGCCTCGGCCAGCATTTCGCTGCTGGAATATTCGCCGCTGCTGCGCCGCACCTCGAATGCCTGTTGCACCTTGGTTACCGTATCGGCATACGGATGCTCCTCATTGTCGTAGGTGTGAACCAACGAGCGACTGGAGAAGTCCGTCTTGACGCCGCCCGGTGCGATCACTTTCACATTGATGCCGAACGGCGCCAATTCATATTGCAGCGATTCGGAAAACCCGACCACCGCGAACTTGGTCGCGTGATAAAGCGAGAACAATGGGAAGGCCGACAAGCCGCCGATTGACGAAACATTGATGATCACGCCCGCATGCTGCGCGCGCATGGCTGGCAATACCGCGCGCGTGACATTGAAAATACCGTTGACGTTGGTCTGGAATTGCTTGTCGATGACTTCCTCGGACGCCGTTTCGAATGGGCCGAATACACCATAACCAGCATTGTTGACCAGCACGTCGATCCGGCCGAATTCCGCCAAAGCGACTTGCACGGCCTGTTCTGCCGATGCCCGGCTGGTGACGTCGAGCGCCACCACGCGTACGTTAGGATGCGTAGCCAATTCGGCGCCTGCTTGCGGGTTTCTCATGGTGGCGACAACATTCCATCCTTGCTTGGCGAAATGCGCAGCTGAGGCTTGACCGATGCCCGACGAGCAACCGGTAATCAATACAGTTTTATTCGCGGTGTTCATAAGTGAATATCCATTCATCTAAAGGTCAAAAAAAGGGACAGGCATGTGACCTATTCATGCCTTTACGCCATCCCAACACAAGCTGAAGGCCGTGTTGATGGTGGCGTCGTCAAAAACCACTGTCTTGTTGCGAACCAGGTTGGCGACTTCCCGCGCCGAGCCCATGATGACGGCGCCCAGCAAAGGCGTCGCCACGCTCTTGAGAATTTCCTGGCTCTTGCCCTCTTCCAGGAAAGCCAGCCAATGCGCCATCAATCGCGATGACAATGCCCGACTTTCTTCGCTGAACCAAGGCGAGTTGTAGTACTGCTCTTGCAGCAGCGCTTCCTGGAAGTGCTCGACCCGATTTCTTACCAGGTTCACCCACACCTGCCGAAACCGGCTGCGGTACGGCATTGCTGGATCGATGCCCTCGCCCAAGCGCTGCGAGGTTGCCGTCTTGGCCCGTTCATACAGGCTGTTGATCAACTCTTCCTTGGACGGATAGTATAAGTACAGCGTCCCCGTGGCGATGCCGGCTGCCTTGGCAATTTCGGCCATGGTCAAGCCGCTCAAACCGGAGCGCTCTACCAGCGCGTAGGTAGCGCGGGCGATGTTGTCGAATTTTTCCTCGTCTTTTGTTCGCATGATGCAAGTTATTATAATGAATAATTATTCATTGTCAAGCAATAGGGTGAGTAATGCACGCGTAAATATATGTCCCGATTTGTAAAGAAGTGTGAGGCCCGGTCGAATTTTGCACCGGGTTGCCGATACGCCGCCACACGGCGGCGTCATTCATGAAAGTGACGGAACGACGTCCGCAGAGCGGTATTTCTTCGTAAAGAAACGTAACAGCCGGCATTGCACAAAGATAACAATATTCAACAAAATCAAATACTTACCACCATAAAATGGCCGACCAGTCAATGCGTTGGCATGATACTTTGCCGGTGCTACCCTCTGTGCGCAATCAATAAAAATATTCACACTGGAGACAACATGCAATCTCGTTCTATGCTCTTCCCTGCCCTCCTGATTCTTGCCGCCAGCGCCGCTGTTACCGGATGCGCGAGCAATCCGGGAATTGTAAAGACGTCGCCTGATAGCTATGTGCTGACCCGAACCGACAAGGGTGGGTCGCTCGGCGATGTTGCCACGACCAAGGCCGACATGGTGCGCGAAGCCAGGGATTTTGCGGCCAACCAGGGCAAGGTTGTGGTTCCGATTGCGATGAAAGACACCCCTATGGCGTTCCAGGGTTTCACGTCGATCGAATATCGATTCCAGATCGTCGATAAAGCCGACGTGCCGGCTCAACCAGTCGTGGAAGCGAAACGCACCGATTTCGCTCCGGCAAAATCTGCCGCAGCGCCTGTCGATGCCAGAACTACCGAGCGGCAAGATCACCCCAGGGATATCTACTCCGAGCTCATCAAACTCGACGACCTTCGCAAACGCGGCATCCTGACCGATGCGGAATTCGACAGTCAAAAGAAGAAGATTTTGAACAGTAATTGAACCTCAACGAAAACCGGGATTTGCGAGGGAATGCATGCGCTCTCTCAAATCCGCGATGGTGCGCCACCATAATCCACCCAAAGCGGTGCATGCTTCCTATGCAAATCGCCCCGCTGGATAAGCGGCAGGCGCCTTATTCATCCTCCGAACGCGTAACACCACCATAATGATCGTAATGACTACGCTGAAAACCCCCAGCACTGGCCACGGCAATGGATACACCCAATAGCGCAGGCCCGCGAAACCGAGTATCAGCGCGTGCAACGACAACAAGGCCCCCACTAGCATGGATGAGTTTTCCGGCGATTTCATCGTCGCATAATTTTGCAAGATGCTGGGCGCCAGCAACAGGTAGACCGGGCAAAGCGATAACAGCGGCAATGCGTTGATGGTGCTGCCATCGAGTAGCATGAAGGAAATCAGCCCACAGAAGCACAATGCTGACCAAGCGAGCAAGAAGCGCTTCAGTAGGGCCGGATAAAGCAGGTCATTAAACTTTGAGGCTTCGGGTGTCGCCGGCGTCAAGCGAATCAACGCTTGTTCGCGCCGTGTTCGATAGATGCTGCTGATGACCTGTTGAACGTACAAGAACAAAGGGAGCACACAATATGCGAAGACAAACCATTTCACGATCATTTGCAAGCTGGCGCTGACATGGATCAATTGCCAATGCTCAAGCGAGCAGCCAACAACGACTGCCAACATGATGCAGGCAGCGGGACCAACTATGCCGCGGCCGTAAAAACCTGGCCCAAGGGCTAGCAAAGCGCGTTGGATTGGTGTTGCATTGCTTAGTTTCTCCGGCTTAAAAAAGGAGAAGTAGCGATTTGGCAGAATCGGGAAGCGACGCTCGCCCAAGGCGTTGCGCGAAGAATCCTTGCGTTTCGCGTCGCCGCCAAAAGCACCCAGGCCGAGCCGTAATCTTTTGTACTCTTTCCAATGTCGGTTGCTGCCGCGCTGAAAAATGCGTTGAATTGCATACGTGCCCAATACAAGTATCAACGCGGCACCAACGATCAATCCGATGTTTGAAAGTGCAAATTGCTGAAACCGCGCGCTATCGAGCGCATGGGTAGTGTTTGTCAATACGACGCTCACCGTTACGAAAGAAAGGATAAACCAGGGAATATGCACCGTTGTGAAAAAGATGAGCATCAAGCCCGTCAATTCAAAAATTAGCGCAAAGTGCCCCGCTCCACAAGCCGCAATTGCGGCAAATGCGGCGCTGAAAATAGCCCACAACAAGACGGTAGCCTGTATCAGGCGCTGCCGCAGGCGCGGCGTCAGGCAAGCGTTGCGGGGGCTGTTCTGCTGCAATACGCTGCCTATGAAATAAATCCACCACATGATGATTAGAAAGCCGCCAGAAATGCTGCCGCCAATGGCGATCGCGACCGGCCATTGTTTGCTCAAGAATCCTATTCCGCACAACAGTATCAGCCCCAGTCCCAACAACACCCAATTGATCCACAGCGAACCCAGCTGGCGTCGCACGTAGATTGGCTGCATGTAGAAATTCAGATAGTCCTGCGGTATCAGCCTCATTGCGTCACCTCGACAAACAATTCTTCCAGGTTCAGCGATTCCACCCGCAGGCCTGGTTGCAGCGCATACAGCGCCGCCAATTCCGCTTCGGTACTGCGCGCGACCACGCTCATGGAACCGCTTGGGTCATGGCTGCGCCGCACTTCCCCGGAAATCGTCAGATTTTCCAGGATCGTCTTTGGACCGCTGATGCGGTGCGCGCTTTCCATCAATTGATCGAGTGCACCCTGCAACGCAATCCGTCCATCCTTCAAGAAGGCAATATCAAACGCAACACGTTCAAGGTCGCTCAGAATATGCGTCGAAAATACCACGGTGGTGTCGCGTTCGATAACACCATTGATCAGTTCACGCAAGAATTCGCGTCGGCCCACCGGATCAAGACTGGCCACCGGCTCGTCCAGGATTAATAGCTCCGGGTCGTGCGCCAATGCGCGAATGATAGACAGTCGCTGCTTCTCGCCGCCCGACAGTGTGCTGATCGCCTTGTTGCGGAGGGCGCCGTCAAAGCCCCAGCGCGTCATCAAGCCATCGACCTTGGACGTATTCCAACGCGGATACAATGCCTTGAAATAATCCAGCAATTGGGTCGGCGTCAGCCATTCGAACAAGTCCGAGCTTTGCGGCACGTAACCAATGCGGGCACGCGCCAGATCCGATAGATTGTTGACTCCATCGCCGAAAAGCGTCGCTGATCCGCCATCAATTTCGCGCAAACCCAGCATGCATTCCATCAAGGTCGATTTGCCTGCGCCATTGCGCCCAAGAAGGCCGATCACTTTGCCAGGCACTATTTCCCAATCGAGCGCGCACAAAACCGATTGGGTATCGAAAGACTTGGACAATCTGGATAACTGAACGATGGGTGTACTCATGGTTTTTTCGTGATTATCTGTTTGAAAAGGTTAAGAATGACGTCGGGTTCCAGTTCCAGCTGCTGCGCTTCCAATGCCGCCCGTTCCAAGGTCGGGCGCAACATCTCAATCCGCTTGGCCATACTGCGATCGGGCTTTTTTTGCGCTGCCACCAACATGCCGATGCCGCGCCGCCGCTCGAACAAACCTTCAGTTTCGAGCATGTTGTAGGCCTTCGAGACGGTCATTGGATTAACCGCCAACTCCTCGGCGATGTCGCGCACCGAAGGCAAGACGTCGCCCGGCTTCAACTGACCGCCTGCAACGAAGCGCCGCGCCTGATCGATTAATTGGCGATAGATGGGCTCTGGAGAACCGGTGGAAATCGTGAATAAATTCGGTGGATGCGAGGGCATTTGCGTAATTAGTGTATTAGTTGAGTAATACATTAATCCATGAAGAAAAAAATGTCAACCACTAATTTTTGCAATTTTTAATCACAAGATATTGGCGCTATCCCGCACGTCCGTTTGCGCGGGCGCCTTTTATGAAATGCATTCCAGTGGCTTGAATTACGTCTCAGATCGCTCATTTCGTTTGAGAACGAATCGTCAGGTATCGATTTTTAGGAGAATGCATTTCTCCATTCACAACGAGAAATGCACATGAACCTCCAACACCATATCGGCGTTGCCAGTCAGATCGGCAAATATAGCGACGCCATCGAAGTCCCAGCCGGCGCCAGGTGGCTATTCACCGCAGGGACGCCAGGCCTCAGCCTGGACGGCACCTTGCCCGAAGGAATCGTCGCGCAGGCGGAACAGGCTTGGGTTCATATCGTCACAGTGCTTGAACGCGCAGGCATGACGGTCGATGATGTGGTGAAAGTGACCCACACCCTGACGCGCGAGTCCGACATTGCGCAATACACGCAGGTGCGCAGTCGCTTCCTTGGCGATGCGCGCCCCGCATCGATGTTGCTGCTAACCCCGGCATTGGTCAAACCGGGGTTTCTGATCGAGATTGAAGTCGTGGCCGCCAAGGTTTGAGCCGATGTTTGACGTGCATTTGCTGTACCAAGTGGATAGAATGAACATCGTTGTGCTTAAATCAACCGATTCAAACAGGGGGATGACATGGCTGACGATTTCACCGATGTAACGACGGAAGGCTACGGCTCGCGCCTTGGCGGAAGTATCATTGGCGTGTTGATCGGCATCGTGTTGTTGCCGATCAGCATCGGACTGCTTTACTGGAACGAAGGCCGCGCGGTGGAAGCGCAACTGGCGCTCACCCAGGGTGCGAAGGAATTGGTTGAAATTGCGCCGGATCGGCTGGACCCGACCGCTGAAGGAAAGCTGGTCCATCTGAGCGGCGCCATGATCGTCGGCGCAGGAGCGAAAGATCCGCTGCTTGGCGCTACCGGGCACGATCTGGCGCGACTGCAACGCAACGTCGAGATGTACCAGTGGAAGGAACAGGAACAATCCACTAGCCACGAATCGGTCGGCGGCTCGAAAACCACCGAGAAAACCTATAGCTACCGGCAAGAGTGGTCGTCGCAGGCGATCAACTCGGGCGCATTCAAGCATCCCGAAGGCCACCAAAACCCGCCGATGCCGGTGCACACTGAAACATTCGACAGCGACGACGCCAAGCTCGGTGCTTATAAGCTCGGCGCTGCGGTATTGGATAAAATCGACGACTTCAAGCCGTTCACGCCGGACCAAGCACTGGCCCCGCCAGATGGCTACCGACGCGAAGGCGATGGCTTCTTTCATGGCGCAGGCAATCCGGCATCACCGGCATTGGGCGATGTGAAAATTTCCTTCAACGCCGTCAATGCGGAGCCGGTCTCCGTAGTTGCCGGCTTATCCGGCGGCACCTTGACCGAGTTCCACGGCGCCAACGGCTACGCCATCGCCATGGCGCAACCGGGAGTCGCTTCCGCTGCAGAGTTATTCAAAGAGAAGAAACAGCAGGAAGGTAATTTGTCCTGGATACTGCGCGGCGTCGGCTGGCTGGTCATGTTCATCGGCCTCATGCTGATTGCCAGGCCGATCTCGATGGCGCTGGCATTTTTACCCTTCCTCGAAGGCGTCGCCGAAACCGGCGCTTTCCTGATCGCGTTGATGGTCAGCCTGCCTCTGACGCTATTGATCATCGCTATCGCCTGGATTACGCATCGGCCGATACTCGGCGTCGGCCTGCTAGTTGCCGCTGCTGCCATGTTCTGGGCGTTAAAAGGGATGCGACGCAAGCCGGCAGTGGCAATCAGTCGATAATGCAGTGACGGGTGCTTTTCCAGCACCCGTTCACAATCAGCACTAGGCTCGTTCGGTCTTGCGAATCACGAGTTTCAGACCGGACCAGACTTCATCGACTGCGCATACTTTGACGTCGACAAAACCGAGCGGCAAGGCCACTTCCCGTATGACGTTGTCGGAAATCTCGGTCGCGACTTTCGAAGATTTTTTCGGCCATGACACCCAGATCATTCCCTGTTGGGCAAGTTGACCGCGCAAGAGCTTCAGCCATTTGTCGAGTTCGTCCTTTGATGCAGTAAAGAGATGCACCGCGGCATACGGCTCCTGAGCGCTTGTGCCCAAGCGTACGTCCGGCGGCAATTCACCCAGCACGGCTGCATAGTTTGGCGGTGCATTGATCACCACCACCGTCATACCGGCCTGGTAGCCGAGTTTTTCCCAAAGCGGTTTGTCGGAATAACCGGCCATGCTGCAATCAAACGCTTAGCGAGATAGATAAATCATGGCCAACGCTGCGGCAGCCGGCACCGTCTGCACGTAGAGTATGCGCATCTGCACCGTCAACGCGCCGACGATACCGGCAGCCGCGACGCACAGCAGTCCATACAGAGTAAACGCGGCGGCGACGGCAGGATTGGGAAGAGCGAAACCGAGGATCAAGGCGACCACCAGGAAGCCATTGTAGAAACCCTGATTCGCCATTGCCGGCGCCATTGCCTCGACCTGCTCTTTGCGTAAGCCGAACACCTTGGCGCCCCGAGTTTTGAACAACACGGTTTCCAGCAAGACGATATACACATGGATCAGCAACACCAGGCCGGTGAGAATTTGCGCGACGAGCAACATGATATTTTCCTGTCAATGTGATTAGAGTTATCGTTTTTAACAATACATAATTATGTTATGCTTGTCAAATTAAGTTTTGGTGGAATCTTGGACTCATGAGTGAAAGCAGTATCTCGACCGGCCCTGGTATCGCACCCAAACCAGACGGTCGCAAGGAAAATGCGGCAGTAACCCGAGCTGCGTTATGCACAGCCGGCCGTCGCTTGTTTGGCCGACAAGGCTATGAGGCGACCGCTATCAGTGCATTGTGCGCCGAAGCCGGCGTGACTGCCGGCGCGCTTTATCATCATTTCGGCGACAAGAAAGGCTTGTTCGCAGCGGTGGCGGAGGAGTTGGATAGCAATCTGGTCAAGCTGGTGAGCAAGGTCAGTAGCGACACCATTGCCAAAGGCGGCACGCCCTGGGATGCTTTCCTGGCTGGGGTCGATGCCTTGCTGCGCGCGGGCGTGGAGCGGGAAGCGCGCAGGATCGGCTTGTCCGATGCGCCGGCCGTATTGGGTAGCGAGGCGTGGGTTGCGATTCGCGAGCGGCACGGCCTGGGTGCGATGATCCGCACGGTCGAAACCTTGCAAGCACTTGATGTGCTGGCGCCCGGCGATTCGCGACGCCTGGCACGCGTGATTCTCGGCCTGCTATATGGCGCCATCGAAGCGTTGCCGGATGACCCGGCCGTCATCGAAGCCGCATTGACCGAGACCCGGCGCATAACACACGCCATGCTGCACAGCCTGTGCCAAGAACATGTAGTTGGCACCATCCGCACGAAGTAGCGGAAAAATAGTTCGTGAATCTTCACAATATTTCCGCCTGTGAACCGTCTTTACAGGTATGGATCCAATGCTGTCCCCTAATGAGTTGATGACGAAACAAGACAATTACATCACGGAAGTCTTCCTGCGCGAGCGTGCCCGGCTCGGGCAATTCATTCGGCGTCGGGTTGGCGATCCCAATGAAGCCGAAGATATTCTCCAGGATGTGGTGTTTGAGTTCGTGCAGGCATGCCTGTTGCCGGAACCGATCGAGCAAGTGGGTGCATGGCTGTTTCGCGTCGCGCGCAATCGCATCATCGATCGCTTCCGCAAGAAGAAGGAAGAAGCGTTGCCGGAAACGGCCGGTGATGACGACAACGAATCCTGGCTGGAGCAAGTCCTGCCATCCAACGACGCCGGACCGGAAGCAAGCTACGCCAGATCCTTGTTGCTGGCAGAACTTCAGGATGCCCTCGACGAACTGCCGGCCGATCAGCGCGAGATTTTTATCGCCCACGAGTTGGAGGGGCGCAGCTTCAAGGAGTTGTCAGCCGAAACCTGCGTGAGCGTCAACACCCTGCTGTCCCGCAAGCGTTATGCAGTGCTCCATCTGCGCAAACGCCTGCAAGCAATTTACGATGAATTCGATTTATAAAGGAAACCTGAAATGAACCTCAAACTCCAAATCCTGAAAAAAGTAGTCCTGGTATTGGTTGTCATTACCGTCGTCAGTTGGCTGGTGATGAACTTGTGGAATTGGCTGATGCCCGCCCTGTTTTCCGGCATACATCAAGTCGACTATCTGCATGCTATGGGTTTATTGGTCCTGAGTCGGATATTATTCGGCGGATTTCGCGGGCATGGCGGCAGACATGGCGGTTGGCATGGCCATCACAGAAAGATGAGTCCGGAGGAACGCGAAAAATTCCGCAAAGGCATGGCGGCATGGCACGAGGAAGATCATCAGTGATGCTTCGTATTAACTAAGGCCTATGTGAAGGATCTTCCGTGAGCAATCAATTAGCGCCGAAGTGCAAAAAAGATCCGGGTGAAATCGTCCCGGTAGTCAACCTGAAACGATGCGAAGGCAAAGGCGATTGTGTCCGCGTTTGCCCCGAAAACGTGTTCGAGCTGCGCCGTATCGATGATGCCGACTACCAGGCGCTCGGACTACTTTCCCGCTTCAAACTGCGCGTGCATGGCATGCAAGTGGCTTATACGCCCAACGCCGATGCGTGCCGCGCCTGCGGCTTGTGCGTTACCGCGTGCCCGGAGCGGGCGATCACCTTGATGAAAGCGGCGTGATTCCCAAGAATCCCGTGAACGACCTCGCGACGGATTAGTCGACATAAGCACGGGCCCGCGGTATTCTCACTGTATTCTCGCGATATCCCGTCCTTGTCGATCCTTTGGAGAATCCTCCATGTCTGTCTGCAATCTTTATGACACAGTCGCGTAAATCCGCGAAGGCGATTCCACAAAAAGTCGCCGCCCGCCCCAATCCTGCAAGCGCTGCTGCTACTGCCCTCTTTCATGGCGCTTTCCAGGCGCACCAGGCAGGAAAATTGGATCAGGCCGAGGCGGGATATCGACAATTGCTCGCGCTGGACCCACGTCATGCAGATGCATTGCACCTCCTGGGACTGGTACAGCAACAGAGAGGAAATCTCACTGAAGCGGAAAGCCTGATGCGCCAGGCGCTGGCATTCCGTGAGGATGCGCGCTTTCTATTCGCCCTCGCCGGCCTGCTCCACGATAGCAAGCGATTAGATGACGCCGAAATGACGTATCGACGCACGCTTGAACTGCAACCGAATCACGCAGAAGCCTTCAACAAGCTCGGCAATCTGTTCAGGGAAACCAATCGGATACCAGAAGCGGAGGCAGCCTACCGCCACGCGATCACGGCAAAGCCTGACTACCCGCAAGCGTACAATAACCTTGGCAATCTGCTCAAGGAAACAGCACGATTGCCTGAAGCCGAAGCAGCGTACAAGCGCGCCATCGCGCTGAAACCGGATTACGCCCATGCACATCTCAACCTCGGCAACCTGCTCAAGGATAGCGGGCGCTTGCCGGAAGCCGAAGCGGCCTATCGGCACGCGCTGTACTTGCTGCCAAACTTTGCCCAGGGCTACTACAACCTTGGCAATCTGCTAATCGAAACCCATCGCCTGCCAGAGGCAGAAATAGCTTATCGCCGCGCAATTGAACTGCGCCCGGATTACGCCGAGGCCTACAACAATCTGGGCAACCTGTTCAAGGGAACCAAACGCTTGACTGACGCTGAAGCAGCGTGCCGGCGCGCAATCGCGCTGCGCCCGTCGTACCCGGATGCGCATAACAACCTTGGCAATCTGCTCAAGGACACGAATCGCCTGCCCGAAGCTGAACTGGCCTACCGCTACGCGCTCGAATTGAATCCGCATTATGCCGAGGCCTACAATAATCTGGGTACCCTGCTCAAGGAAACGAAACGCTTATCCGATGCGGAATCCGCCTACTCGCGCGCGCTTCAATTGCAGCCCGATTATGTCGATGCCCACATCAACTTTGGCACTCTATTGAAAGAAACCGAGCGATTGCCTGAAGCGGAAATGGCGTATCGATGCGCCATCACGCTGAATCCGGATTCAACCGATGCCTACAACAATCTCGGCAATCTGCTTCAAGAGACCAACCGCCTGTCCGAGGCAGAAGCTGCCTACCGCCATACCATTGCGATCAAGCCGGATTTCCCGCAGGCGTACAACAACCTGGGCAATCTGCTTAGGGAAAGCAATCGCCTCCCCGAAGCCGAAGCTGCTTATCGCCACGCGCTCGAATTAAATCCGCAATACGGCGATGCGCACAATAATCTCGGTATTGCGTTGAAGGATAGCGGACGACTCGATGCCGCATTGGCGAGCTGCCGCAGGGCGCTGGAGATTGCGCCGGACAATCCCGAGGCACATTTGAATTACGCGTTCCTGTTGCTGCAAGCCGGAAAATTGGCGCAGGGTTGGCAGGAATACGAATATCGCTGGAAGTTAAGGGGCAACAAAAGCTGGCGCGAATTCGTGCAACCGTTATGGCTGGGCGAGACTGACCTGGCCGGCAAAACGATCTTTCTCCATGCCGAGCAAGGCTTCGGCGACACGCTGCAATTCGTACGCTATGCGAGCTTGCTGGCCGCGCGCGGCGCGATTGTTTATGTTGGCGTACCACTCGCATTGAAAACGTTAGTAGCAAGCTGCGCAGGTATTGCTGCCGTGTTCACGTCGGGCGATACGCTGCCGTCATTCGATTACCACTGCCCCCTGATGAGCTTGCCGCTGGCTTTTCATACCGATCTGGAAACAATACCCCGCGAAGTACCTTATTTGACCGCTCGCCCATCCGCGATCGCTGGCTGGCAGGAAAAATTGGGCGATAAGACTGCGATGCGCGTCGGCCTCGCGTGGGCCGGCAATCCGCGCAAGCATCTGCCGTCGGTGCATGCCGTGGACCGCCAGCGCAGCATCACCTTCCATCAATTGCATCCGCTACTGGAAATTCCCGGCATTCAATTTTTCAGCCTGCAATTGGGCGACGAGGCGGCCAACCAAATAAACGGGTATCCACAGGTCATCGATTTCACGATGAAAATACAGGATTTCCAGGACACCGCAGCCTTGATTGCCAACCTGGATTTGGTGATCAGCGTCGACACCGCTGTCGCTCACCTGGCCGGCGCCGTCGGCAAACCGGTTTGGATGCTCAATCGCTACAACACTTGCTGGCGCTGGCTGACAGAGTGCGAAGATAGCCCTTGGTATCCGTCGATGCGAATATTCCGGCAACCCGCATTGGGCGACTGGGATAGCGTGATCGGCAATGTCAAACGCGCTTTGGAAGATAAGGTTAAAAGCCTCGGAAGTTGACGTGTGTTGCTAGTGCGTTTGCATAATGCCGAAAATCAGTTTCGGTTATGCCGGTTTTGTATATATTACGAACATTGCGCAAACACTGGGAACGGCGAAACCTGTCAAATGCGACATTCATTGCGAAAATCGCACTGGGTTGCCCTGGTCCTGTGTTGTGCCACGCTTTTTTCGAGCAAGTGTGTGCATGGTGCAGCAGGCCCAGCGGAATCTTTGCGCTTTGAACAGCTCAATGTCGAACAAGGCTTGCCGCAAGAGCCTGCGCTTGCCGTCTACAGGATCGCCAAGGTTTCATCTGGATCGGCACCGTGGCCGGATTGTCCCGCTACGATGGCGACACCATCACCGTGTACAAGAATTCCCCCGACAATCCGTCCAGTTTGTCGGACAACTTTGTCACGTCGCTTTATCAAGATGAACAAGGGCGCCTCTGGGTCGGTACCAAAAGCGCCTTGAGTGAAAAAACCAATGAAATTGCCGAAAAATTGAACGACCCGAAATTCCGGCGTTCAGACCTGGTGACGTTTGTCAGCGTCTCTCAGTCGGCCTCGTCGTTAATCATGCGCGGATTGCAAAATGCGGCAGACTTGATCGATAGCTTCAAGCAGGTTGCCGTAGACCGGGCCAGTGCACAGCGGCGGACACACAACTTGAATAAGACCTGCCGTGAAATTGTGGCCACCACCGCCGGCAAGGTTCGCAAGGCCGGCACAAAATCGAAGTCGACATCCCGATCGATATTGAAGTCGATGGTTATCCGGGTGCGTTTGGACAGGTCATCACCAATTTCATCGACACCGCGCTGTTGCATGCATTCGAAGGTGTCCAAGGCGGCCAGATGCTCTTCAACGCTACTTGGATCTCCACGGACCGGGTGCAGGTAAAATTCAGCGACAATGGCGCCGGAATATTGGCCGACAACCTGAAGCGTATATTCGATCCATTCTTCACCACCAAACTAGGGCGCGGCGGTAGCGGCTTGGGATTGAACATTTCCTACAATATCGTGACCTCCCTGCTCGGCGGGAACATCAATGTGGAAAGCGAAATCGGCCAGGGGGCGACGTTCATCATCGAACTGCCGCTCAAAGCGCCAGTGCAACGTGAATGAACCTCTCTAAGCGGCTGTTATTACGGCTGCTGTTTTACGGCTGAATGATCGAAGTGATCCGCCTTCTTGCGCGTTCACGCAAGGAGCATTCGCGCAGGGTATCAGCCAACACCTCCAGATTTTTAATGCCGTAGAGATGAAGATGCGGGTAACTCGCATCCGAAGATCGTAATTGCAGAAT
>Ga0302315_10002305_pt1 | contig 18164 bp, 18 predicted proteins | sample III_Palsa_N3_1_FD_200532 | JGI IMG/M metagenome (GOLD analysis project Ga0302315, IMG submission 200532) | Peat permafrost microbial communities from Stordalen Mire near Abisko, Sweden - III_Palsa_N3_1 | ecosystem: Environmental > Terrestrial > Soil > Palsa > Peat permafrost | place: Sweden... | reverse complement strand
GGTACCCTGGACAACGCCTCCACGGACTTGTTCAAGACCAACTTCGTAAATAACCAGTATAAGTCGGACTATTATGTACAGAACGCTTCGTTCCTGAAAATCGACAATATAGGGTTGGGATATAATGTAGGCAGGCTATTTTCCGGGGCTACCTTACGCCTGAACGCGAATGTCCAGAACGCCTTTGTGATCACTAAGTACACAGGGATAGATCCGGAAGTTTACGGAGGCATAGATAACAATATTTATCCCAGGCCCAGGACCTTTACGTTGGGTGCAAACGTAGGATTTTAAAATTTGCGTATATTATTTAAAGCGACAGCAATGAAACATATTACATTAATATTAGGAGGTGCGGCGTTACTGATGGCGGGGAGCCTGGCTTCCTGTACAAAGGACCTGAACCAACAACCCCCCAATTCAACGACTCCGGCCATTGTATTCAGTACAGCAGACGGGGCAAAACAGGCGCTGGCAAAAGTATATGGCTCCTTTGCCTTGACCAGCAGTACTGGAACGGGCAATTCCGATCTTGGAGGCATCGACGCGGGTACTTCAGACTTCGTCCGCCTGTTATGGGACGCCAACGAATTAAGTACGGACGAGGCCGTTTGCGCCTGGAATGACCCGGGGGTTCCTGATTTCCACAATTTGGACTGGACAGCCGGGAACGTCATTTTGGGCGGTCTTTACGCCCGGAGTATGTTCCAGATTACGGTGGCGAATTCCTTCATTCAGGAGGCGGCCCTGGTTAAATTTACAGGCGAGGACGCTACCAATCTAGGGTATTATGTAGCGGAAGCACGTTTCCTTAGGGCTTTCCAATATTGGGTAATGATGGATAACTTCGGTAACCCTCCCTTTGTGACGGAAAAGAATCCAATTGGGGTAGGCACGTTTGTTCCTCCTCAAATTTCCAGGGCTGATTTGTTTGCGTACATCGAGTCTGAATTAAAGAGCCTGGATAGCGCAAATGCGATGGTTACGGCCAGGAAGAACGAGTACGCAAGAGCGGATCAGGCTTGTGTCTGGGCCTTGCTGGCGCGGATGTACCTGAATGCGGACGTCTACCTTGGCAGCGGCAACGATCACTTTACGGACGCTATTACCTATGCAACTAAGGTAATTAATGCGGGGTATGCCCTTGACCCGGTTTATCAAAACCTCTTTTTAGCCGACAATAATGTGAATAACCCCGAACAGATCTTTTCCATTGCGTATGATGGTAACACAACGCAGACATACGGAGGCACCACCTTTATAATCAATGGGGCCATCGGGGGTTCCATGTCTGCCGCTCATTATGGGGTACCGGCTGGCGGATGGTCCGGGAATCGGGTTACTTCGAATATTCCCAATCTTTTCCCCGACCTGACCGGGACCATTGATAAGCGTGCCCTTTTCTATACAAACGGTCAATCCGAAACGATTAACAGCATTGGATTATTTACCGACGGGATAGCAGTTACCAAATTCCAGAATGTGACCTCTAGCGGCGCCACTCCGGCGGGTGCCACTACATTTGCCAGCACCGACTTCCCGCTATTCCGTCTGGCTGAAATGTACTTGATTTATGCGGAAGCAGTGCTGAGGGGGGGAACCGGAGGGACGATGCCCCAGGCCATCACCTATGTAAATGCTTTGCGCCAGCGAGCTTATGGGAATGGGAATGGCAATTTTACTTCCCTGTCTTTGCAGAACATTTTGGATGAAAGGGGACGCGAACTGTATTGGGAGTGTTTCAGGCGTTCGGATCTTGTCCGCTACGGATTATTCACCTCCCAGAGTTATCTGTGGCCCTGGAAGGGCGGAGTATCTTCGGGCACCGGGGTGGATTCCCACTTTAATCTTTTCCCGATTCCCTCTACGGACCTGACGGCTAATCCTAACCTGATCCAAAATAAAGACTATTAATATTAACCATATAAAGGTTGTTATATGAAAAGATATTTCAATAAAATTCTCCTGATGTGTGGTTCTGGCCTTGTATTGGTCACTTCCTGCAAAAAGGATGAATCCAAAGTGTACTTTAACGGCGGCAGCGCACCGGCCTTGACATCCACCGCCGTGGATTCCATATCCTTGCCCTTATCGGATACGACAGGGACAGCAGTAACATTCAATTGGACAAATCCTAATTATACTTTTACCGATGGGATCAGTTCTTTGAACGTAACCTACTATCTGCAATTTGATACGTTGGGCGGCAATTTCTCCAGCCCCGTCCTGCAGACTGTCGGTATCAGTTCTTCGCTGAGCCAAACCTACACGGTATCTTCATTAAATAATTTGCTCTCCAATGTAATGGGGCTGGCGACAGGGGTAGTCCATAATGTCCAGGTGCGGGTAGAGGCCTTTATACAGCCATATACGGCAAACTCCCCGAAGATAGCAGCCACTTATTCCGATACATTGAATTTCACCGTCAACCCCTATACGCTGCCTCCCGTAGTTGCACCCCCTTCAACAGGAACTTTGTATATCACCGGAAGTGCTACGGCGGATGGCTGGATGGTGGCCGGTAATCCTGCTTCCATAGCTGGCCAGCAATTGACCCAGGTGACCCCCACAATGTATTCGATCACCATGCCTTTGATTGGAGGTCAGCAATTCCTGTTGGTTCCGGCGAATAACTGGAACAATAAGTATGCTACCACGGATGCAAATTCCCCTACGACCGGAGATACCTTTGCCTATAATGCCGGTAATAATTTTAATGGCCCTGCTACCAGCGGCACCTACACGGTGACCTTTAATTTTCAAGCAGGTACTTACACCATTAAATAATGAGGAAGGACAAGTGTATATTAAATAGTATTCAGCACTTAAAAAAAATTGTATGAAACACAGGTCAAAACCTCTTTTTGCAGCCTTTATGTTGCTTTCAGCAGCAGTGGCTTGTTCAAAAATGACCAATAAATATTATCCTAACGGGAATGCGCCGACGTTTAGTAGCTCGGTATCGACGGTTGCCGCCAATGTATCCGATTCATTAAATAATGTAATTGCCTTTAGCTGGACCGATCCCAAATATGCTACGGCGCCCAACACGGAATTATATATTATCCAGATCGATTCTTCCGGACAAAATTTTGCCCATCCGACGACCTTTTCTGTGTCAGGGGTATTGACAGACAGCTTTACTGCCAAGCAAATCAATACAGTGGTCCTTGGTTTAGGGGGCGCCTTTTTAGTGCCTTATACCATTGAGGCCCGATTGGTATCTTCTTATGCCAACAACAACGAGCAGCTCATGTCCAATACCATTACCGTCCAGGTTACACCTTACAAAACCCCTCCAAAAGTGTTGCCGCCTACCGGTCAGTTGTTCCTTGTGGGTAGCGCCACCCAGGGAGGATGGAGTAACCCGGTTCCGGTGCCTACGCAAGTATTCGAGGAAGTCGATTCGGTGGATTATGCTGGCGTATTTAACCTGATTGGAGGAAGTGCATACCTGGTATTGCCGGAAAATGGAAGTTGGTCCAATAAATACGCTACAAATGATGCAACCCCGGCAGCCACCGGAGGAACCTTTGATTATAACGCCAGTAACAATTTTACGGGTCCTGTGAATTCAGGTTGGTATACGATTTGGCTGAATTTTCAGACAGGGACCGTTACCGTCAGCCCCTACTCAGGCGCCGTCCCCAGCGCCTTATTTATTGTCGGCAGTGCTACGCCGGGCGGATGGAACAACCCTGTTCCCGTTCCTTCGCAGCAGTTAACACAGCTCAACTCTTCCCAGTTCAGCGTATCGCTCGCGCTGTCAGCCGCTAATCAGTACCTCCTTTTACCGGTGAATGGAAGTTGGACTAATAAGTATGCGGTAGGAAGTTCCAATGATACGGTCAGTGGAGGCACGTTCGGATACAATGGGAGCAATGGTAGTTTTAATACCAACTTCACGGGTCCGGCAGCGGCGGGCACTTATACCATCACGACCGATTTCCTGAGCTGGAGCTATACGGTCAAATAAAGAGAAAATTATTTCGTTGGTTAAGGATTCAATATGTAAGAACAAGCCCCTTCGTAAGTTGGGGCTTTTTCTATTTATTGCGCCCGGCCTGCACATAAACTCGGTAAGCGGAAGCCTTACGAACCTAAAGTGGGAAGGTGTTTAAAATCTCAATATTCCTTACTATTTTGTTGTGATATTTTTGTCATATCTGGATTCTATTCCCCTCTTTTCACTTTATTGAATGCTAGTCTTATGAAAAGGAGTTTGACCATTGCCGCATATTTAATGAACACTTTTCGATCATCTGCATTTCTTCTGCTCCTCATAACAGTATTTTTTTATTCAGGCGCAATGGCGCAGACGACTACAATAATCAACTACGCCACCAGTGGGTTAAGTACTAAAGTATGTAATGTCTTTAACACGACTCCTGCGCCGGTTATTGGTGGCGTCGCACACTATCCTCTTGCAGGCGGAGTTGTATTCTTAGGTAGCCCACAAGGCATTGTTCTTCCCACGGAAGCTGGGTTTGGTTTTAATCCCCCGGCAATGGAAGGAATCGCATATGCCATGGCCTATACCACTGTGCCTGATTGGTCATATACCGTTACTATTTATTCAACCTTAAGTTCGCAACTTGGTACAACCGCAACCGAAAACCCTATGGCAGTTGTTGGAACGCTTACGACCAGCAAATACGAAGCGGATATCTTGGTAACCGATCCGACTGTATGTAACTTTGTGCCTCAGACAAGTTGGGGGATTTTGGATAGCAGCGTTGTTGGAACCGTCTACTATGTGACACAGACGCCGGATACAATTACTGTTACATTTTTACCTCATAGCAGCAGCAATTATTTATTTATAATGGCCCAGCCAAGCGACGAATTTGGTAATGGGAACTTAATGATCAGTAAAGTTGTTATTGCAGCCAATCCGCCAACATTTACGATATCGCCTGCTGCCCCCGCATTAACTTGTTATTCGACTTCGACCACCTTTAAAGCGAATAACGTATATGGCTCATACGGAGTGACCGGTTATACGTGGAATATAGGTGTTAATAGTGGTTGGAAGTATAATCAAAATGGCACTATCATTGCTGCTCCGGCGAGCATTTCCACCTCTGCGGATTCTCTGATCCTCATTAGCCCCGGAGGCACAACACTACCCAGTAGTATATCTGTTACGGTAAGTTGTAATGGTTCAAATTATACGAGTAACTCAGCCGTTCCAACTTATTTTGTTCCCCAACCGTTGCCGATAGTGGGCCCAGTTGGTATTTGCACATCGGCCAGCTACTCCATTCCCACTTTGCCTTCCGGTTTTTCGGTAACAAATTGGTCAATAGTTGGTGGCGGAGGTGGTTCGACCTTAAGCTTATCGCCGGGGCCCAATAGTACTTTGACTATAACCAATAACAATTACTACACACAAACGACTACCCTAACAGCAAGCATTTCAGGGGCGTGTTTTCCACCTTCGACTTTGCAGGTTTCGGCTGCATCATCGAGTTCTACAAATTTAGTTAGTGGAGTTATTAATCAAGGCCCATGTTATAGTAACGAAACACTAATTAATCAGACCTTACTGAACGGGCCGCCTAACTTTATTTACGATTATTGTCCGTCAATAACGACTATTTCAGGACAACCGAATCTGCACTTCTCTTTGGCAAGTGGAACACCCAGTGAATATGACCTTAATGGGAATCTGCTGAATCTTACCTTGAACGGGGGGCCGGTTTCCTTCAGTGTATATCAATTCCAGGGAGGCGGATGTCCAACGGTAAACCTTAGCTTCATGCCCCTTAGCGATTCTCAGGGTCCCTCAGCAGTTATGCTGGCGTCAGACCATTCGACATACAGGCTGTCCCCAAATCCGGCAGCAGGCATTGTCACCATTGACGTGTTGAGCAATGACCAGATAGAAGCACAATCGACTGATAATCAAATAATAGCAAGAAGCGTCTTGGGCCAGACCAAAGGAATGCGCGTCATTGAGACAGTAAAAATATTTGATGTGAACGGAAGATTGAGGAAATCTTATAAGTACGGGGGCTTGACTACTATGGTGCAATTGGATGTTAGCCATCTCGAAACCGGGGTCTATTTTGCTGAAATATTCAATGGTAAAACCAAGGAAGTTAAAAAGTTTGCAGTACAGCACTAACACAAGAGCATCTCATAGCATAGTCCCAGAACCTCAGTGGTTTTGGGATTTTTTTTAACTCCGAAGTACGATATAGATTGTAAACCAATTATCTATAAAGATTTAATTTTTTAATAAGACTGCTGTTAAGTTATCCAATAACGATAGGCAAACTCTCCTATTATTTTGTAACTTCGCCCCCTCAAATGCGATAAAGCCGAATGAGCCTCCTGGAAAAAATTGATAAACAGCGTCTTCCCCGCCATATTGCTATTATAATGGATGGGAATGGTCGCTGGGCTAAAGAACAGGGGCAGGACAGGCTGTTTGGACATTTTCATGGGGTGGAAAGCGTCCGCAATATCGTGGAAGGCTGTGCGGAACTGGGGGTAGAATACCTTACCCTGTATGCCTTCAGCACCGAAAATTGGGACAGGCCGGTAGATGAAGTGAACGGACTGATGGAGCTATTGATCGATACCATCCGCAAGGAAGTGGATACGCTGAATAAGAACAATATCAGCCTCCACATGATCGGAGATATGGATATGCTGCCAGCGTCCGCCCAACGAGAGTTGCGGGAAGCCATGGACCTAACGGGCGGCAATACGGGCCTGAACCTGATTATGGCCCTGAGTTACAGCAGTCGTTGGGAATTGGTGCATGCCGTGAGGGAAATTGCCGCGGATGTAAAGGCAGGGAAGGTGGATCCGGGTTCGGTCAATCAACAGTTATTAGAGAGCTACCTATGTACGGCAAAATTCCCTGATCCGGAGCTGATGATACGGACCAGCGGGGAGTACAGGATCAGTAATTTCCTCCTGTACCAGCTCGCTTATTCCGAATTATATTTCACGGATACGCGGTGGCCGGATTTCCGAAAGGAAAACCTGTATAAGGCAATCCTGGATTTTCAAAACAGGGAAAGACGCTTTGGAAAGACCAGCGAACAGATCGCGGATGAGCCAACATCCTTTATTTCCTAGGATTCATTTGCCGGTTTTAACAAAGAGTTTTAATTATTCCCCTTAATTTGCCGACCATGCTTTTTTGGGATGTAATTGTACTGGAAGATATGAAAGCTGAAAGAAGGGAGATATAGCGATTTTTTTTCATAACGCGTTAACAAGCAACGGCTATTTCACAAAATTCAAACTGGATGCAACGTTTTTTTAGGATTTTTTTAGCAGGAATTATTATATCAGCTTCATTTTCTAACACGCTTCGGGCTCAAACGACAGATACTACTCATCCTGTTTCGGTAAATCCTGAATTGCAAAATATCCTCACTGCCAAAATCCCTAAAGAGTACATCATTGCAGGTGTAAAGGTTGTAGGCACAAAATATCTGGACGAATCCTTGCTGTTATCCATCTCGGGTATTAATGTCGGGGATCAGGTTAGTTTGGGTTTAGGCGCGCCGGGTGAAAGTTTCAGCAAGGCCGTTTTAAATCTGTGGAAGCAGAGCCTGTTTAGCAATGTTCAGATCTATCTTGTCCGGTTAGAGGGCAAGAATCTGTACGTTGAAATAGACGTTACCGAGCGCCCCAGGTTATCCAACTTCTATTTCAAGGGAATCCGAAAGGGTGAGGCCGAAGACCTGGAGCCCAAAACGGGCCTGGTAAAGAGCCACGTGGTAACGGAAAACATAAAGCTCACGGCAATACAGAACATTCAGAAATTCTATACTGAAAAGGGGTTTCAGAGTGCGGATGTGCGCGTAGAAGAGAAAAAGGATCCGGGAGCTAAGAATTTTGAAACATTGACTTTTTATATCACGAAGGGAACAAAAGTCCGCATCAGTGAAATTAATTTCTTTGGGAACAAAAGCGCCTCGGATGCCAAGCTGAAATCAGAGATGAAGGGGACCCAGGAGATGAGCCGGTTGACCCTGTTCCCGGTTGAGCATAAGACGGTCTACGGCCCCAAACCCCAGATCTCCTGGAACGAATTTGTAAGTAACTATGATTTCCTGTTCCCCACGAAGATCAAGACTTTCATGGATCCTTACGTTCGCTTAAAACTATTCACGTCCGCCAAATTCAACCAGACCAAATACGAGGATGACAAGCAGAAGCTGATTGATTATTACAATTCGATCGGTTACAGGGATGCCAATATCGTAGACGACACCACATACTATACTTCCAAAGGAACGCTGAACGTGGATATTAAGATGTCCGAAGGGCACAAATACTATTTCGGTGATATCAAATGGAAAGGGAATACCAAATATTCAGACTCATTGCTGAGCCTGCTTCTTAATATTCACAAGGGAGACCTGTACAACCTGGGTTTATTGAATAAGAAGCTGGGAATTGAACCTAGCCAGGAAGGCGGGGATGTCAAGGGATATTACATGGACGACGGTTACCTGTTTTTCCGCATCGATCCGGTGGAAACAAGGGTATATAACGATACTATTGATTATGAGATCCGCATGGTGGAAGGTCCACAGGCCACCATTAAGAATATTAATATCTCGGGTAACGACAAGACGAAAGAATACGTCGTTCGCCGGGAGTTATACACCGTACCGGGAGACAAGTTCAGTCGCCAGTTGGTGATCCGCACGCAAAGGCAAATTGCCAACCTGGGATTCTTTAACCAGGAAAAGATCGGGATCAATCCCGTACCACACCTGGAGGATGGAACGGTGGACATCGATTATACATTGGAAGAGAAGTCGTCTGACCAGTTAGAATTGTCTGCCGGATGGGGCGGTAATATCGGATTGACAGGAACCCTGGGGGTCACTTTCAATAACTTCTCACTGAATAACATTTTCCACAAGAAGGCGTGGGATCCGCTGCCTTCCGGTGACGGGCAGAAGCTGTCCGCCAGGATACAGGCCAACGGTAAGTCTTATAGGGCGGAAAACCTTTCTTTCACCGAACCCTGGTTCGGAGGACATAAGCGCAACTCGCTGACTGTGAGCGTGTATAATACCAGGTATTCCAATGCCTACGCCTATAATTATGCCACGGGGAGCTACCAGACCAACCACTCCGATACTTCCCATCTGAACATCATCGGGGTAGGTGTCGCCTTGGGTAAGGCGTTGAGATGGCCTGACGATTACTTTACACTGACCTACGCCTTAAATTATAATGTCTACCAGTTGCGGAGTTATTATGGGTATTTCCCGGATATGACCACGGGGAACTCCAATAATATCAATGTGAAGCTGACCCTCGCCCGGTCTTCGGTGGATAACCCCCAATTCCCCAGGAACGGTTCGAATTTTATGTTGAGCGTACAGGCCACCCCTCCGTATTCACAGTTAGGGGATGACCCGAAAAATTATACGTCCATTCAGGATAAGTACAGGTTTGTGGAGTACCATAAATGGCGCTTGAATGCAGAATGGTTCATACCCCTGGGTGTGGGAACGGGAGAAGATAAAGACCATCAGTTTGTATTCCATGTCGCGGGGAAATTCGGTTATATGGGACGGTATGATTCCCAGTTGCCCATTTCTCCCTTTGAGCGTTTCCAGTTGGGAGATGCGGGGCTGACCAACAACTTCGGTATCCTGGGATATGATATCATTTCCCAAAGAGGGTATCCGGTATATTATAATTCCGATCCGAAGATCAACCCTGATAACGGAACGACAGGTACTACCAATCCCAACCAGCTCTTTACCATATTTAATAAATATGTGGCGGAATTGCGTTACCCGTTCAGCCTGAGTCCTACCAGCACCATTTATGGATTGACGTTCTTTGAGGCAGCCAATGGATGGTATGACTTTCAGCACTATAATCCGTTCCTGTTGCGCCGGTCGGTCGGTGTGGGAATGCGCTTCTTCCTGCCGATGTTCGGCTTGTTAGGCTTTGACTACGGGATAGGCCTTGACCGTCTCCAGCCCGGACAGGGTCTGAAGAATGCAGGTAGGTTCACGTTCATGCTGGGATATGAGCCGGAATAGTGTAATTTGCCTATGTCAGGACAAAATAACGGGTATATGCGAAAATATCTTTTCTTAAGCCTGGGTTTGTTGTTGTGGGCTGGGGCCCTCCGGGCACAGCGCTATGCGGTGATCGATACCAAGTATATCCTGAGTAAACTGCCTGAGTACCAGCAGGCGCAAAAAAGGTTGGACGATTTTAGTGTTTTGTGGCAGGCTGAATTGGACCAGAAGGCTGCCCGTCTGGAAAAATTGCGCAGCGATTATGAGGCGGAGCAGGTCATGTTGAGTGACGATCTGAAGAAGAAAAGGGAGGACCAGATCTATAACGAAGAAAAGGAACTCCGGGAGCTTCAGCGGAAGCGGTTTGGTTTTGAAGGAGACATTTTTAAAAAGAGGCAGGAGTTGATAAAGCCCATCCAGGACAAGGTCTATGACGCCGTCCAGAAGATGGCTGTGGCAAGGTCTATTGATATTATTTTGGATAGAAGTGATGGAAATACCGTTATATTTGCCGACCCCAAGATCGACAGAAGTGATGAGATACTGAGGGCATTGGGGGTCAAGCTGTAGGATAATCAGTAAACCAATTCAATTAAAAAAGCAAACCAATCAATTAAAAAACGAACAATGAAAAAAGTTTTATTTGCCACGCTATTTTTAATGGGCTTATCAGCCGTTGTGGGCATGAAGGTGCAGGCGCAAACTAAGATCGGTTACATCAGCATGGATGAACTGGTAGCAGTTATGCCAGAGGCCAAAAAGGCGGATACTACATTAGAGAAATATAAGGAAGACCTGGGCAAGGAAGGTCAGAATATCCAGGCTGAATTCCAACAGCATTATGCCGACTTCAACAAGGATTCTGCTACGATGAGTCAGGCCAAGAAGGATATGGAAAGGCGCAATCTCCAGGAATTGTATGCAAAGGTGAACAGCTACCAACAGGATGCCCAGCAGCAATTCAGCCTGAAACAACAGGAAGTATATGGCCCTATCCAAAAAAAGGCCATTGAAGCCATCCAGGAAGTAGCCAAAGCAAACGGCTATGCATATGTCATTGCAAAGGAAAACCTGATCGTTTCCCCTCCCGCGGATGATCTGTTGCCCTTGGTCAAGAAGCAGTTGGGTATTAAGTAGTCTTTATTCATCCGCCAAGGCGAAGGATAGCAAATAAGATTTTAAAAAATAATAAAAAACCGGGCAATAGATCCCCGGTTTTTTAATTAGTTTTATTACCTTTGCACTCCTTTCACCGGGATCGGTAGTATGGTGACTGCCGTTAAGGTATTGATCTTGAAAACTTTATTTGCATAGCACGAGCTAAAAATAACCGGGCGAAGCGAAGGTTAGGAACGGAGTTCGGCATTTGACATTTAAAAATAAATTATTAACAGATGAAACGGACATTTCAACCGCATAGACGTCGTCGTAAGACAGTGCATGGATTTCGCAGGCGTATGCTAACGGCTAACGGTCGCAAGGTACTGGCTTCCCGCCGTGCAAAAGGCCGCAAACGCTTGACGGTCTCTGACGAATCGAAACTGAAATAAAATATTTTATAATATTTGATATTCTTAAGCTCTCCTTTCAGGAGAGCTTTTTTCGTCATAGGGCGGGCGGCCCGCTCTTTTTCCGCCCTGGGCCGCTGGCCTGTCTTTTTTCGCTGCATCGCAGCCCAGCACTTGATCTATCTTTGCATTATGGAAGCGCAGCCCAGACATACCTTTTCAAAAACGGAGCGGTTGAAGAGCCGGAAGCTGATCGAGGCACTGTTCCGGTCGGGGAAGACCTTCCAGGTATTTCCTTTCAGGGTATTCTGCCTGTGGGAACCGCCTTCCGGCGTACCTGTTCAGGTAGGGGTGGGCGCCTCGAAACGCAATTTTAAGCGGGCGGTCGATCGCAACAGGATCAAACGCCTGATGAGAGAGGGCTATCGCCTTCAGAAACAACTCCTGGAAAAGGAGCCAGGGGGATTATCCTTAAGGGTCTTTATATTATATACAGGTAAGGAATTGCCGGCCCTGCCTTTAGTGATGGAAAAGATGGCCGTAATTTTGACAAAATTGAGGCCTCCCGAACCCCGGCCACTGCCGCCAGACGCATGAAATTTATATTGATCATACTGTCCCTTCCCTTTATAGGCCTCATAAAGATCTACCAATGGGTGATCTCTCCGGTCCTGGGGCCGAAATGCCGGTTTACCCCCAGTTGTTCCAACTACTCATTGGAAGCCCTTAAGAAATATGGCCTATTCAAAGGGATGTGGTTATCCGTCCGAAGGATCTCCCGTTGTCATCCCTGGGGGGGACATGGGTATGATCCTGTTCCCTGATACGCCTTCGGGCGATCTATCCGATGGTCGCCAGGACAGTAACGCCGCCTTGCACGGCCTGTCCTAATTGCACGTTGATGTGGGTGCCCACGGGGAGGATGACATCCACCCTGGAACCGAACTTAATGAAGCCCATTTCATTTCCTTGTTCAACGGCTTGGCCAACGCTCAGGTAATTAACAATGCGTTTGGCCAGGGCTCCGGCGATTTGTTTGACCAGAATGGATATCTTGTCGTTGGCAAGTACCACAGAATGGCGCTCATTTTCGGTGGAAGATTTGGGATGCCATGCCACCAGGTATTTACCTTTATGGTACTGGCTGTATTTGACTTCCCCACTAATGGGATTGCGGTTTACGTGTACATTGGCCGGGCTCATGAAGATACTGACCTGCAGGCGTTTATCCTTATAGTACTCTACCTCTTCAATTTCTTCTATGACCACCACTTTTCCATCGGCCGGGCAGATGATCTGCTGAGCGTTTTTTGTCAGTTTTCGGTTCGGAATCCTAAAGAACGAGATCATGAACAGCAACAAAAACAGGGTAACAATGAAGAGAAGCCACGCCAGTATGGGAACATAGGCGCTTATAAAAGAAAACGACAACAGATTAATGATAATGAAAACCACTGCACTGATGGCAATGGAGGGGTACCCTTCGCGATGGATCGTCATGTTGCGGTTAATTTGAGGGGCAAAAATACGGGAATCCCCGCTAAAACCAGATGGCCGGCATTGCCAGGCCTTGAGGGGATCGGGGGAAGCCCTGTTTCTACAACCCTGCCAGGAGGAAATACAAGTATACGGCAGGAGTGGCCAGCAACAGGGAATCAAACCGATCCAGAAACCCTCCGTGACCGGGAAGTATCCTTCCACTGTCTTTTACTTCAGCCATGCGTTTTAGTTTACTTTCCAGCAGGTCTCCAAGGGTTCCCACTATGGCAGCAATGGCGGCAATAACGATCCAGACCTCCATCTTGTATATTCCTATATAATAACCGATGAGGGTCATTACCCCGACACACAGGACGGCTCCGCCCGCCGTTCCTTCCCATGTTTTTTTGGGAGATATTTTGGAGAAAGGGGTTTTGCCGATGAAAGAGCCCACTAAATATGCCATGGTATCATTGATCCAGATAGACAGGATCAATGCACAAGGCAAGGCTGCCGGGTACACGATACGATGGAAGGTATCGGGAGTGCCGGAGATTAACTGCGACATCGAAAGCAAGTTGTCCCCAAACCCATGCAGCAGGATCATCAGGAACCAGGGCAGGGAGATATACATCAGCCCTGCGAGGGCATACCAGGCATTTTTACGGGCTATCTGTGGACGTTGAATAGTCCCTGCTATAATGAGCGCCAGCCCCGCAATACCCAGCCCCCAGCCAATATTCCCGGTGAACGCCAAAGCATCATTTGCCGGAGGTATCCCACGCAAGGCCAGCCACATTCCACCCCATCCAAGAATAGGAAACCCGATGTTCCAGGTCATAGGCACCATGGCATAAGACGGATCGATCTTGCCCATCAACGCCTGGTATTCTTTCCAGCAGCCGAAATGGATCAGTGTAAACAGTGAAAAAAAAGACCATTGATTCCACAAAAGGCCTACGGCCATAATGATAACGAAAATAAGGGCAGAAGTAGCGCGGGTTCTGAACGTGGAAAGGTGAAGGGGCATCTATTCGGGATTTATCTGTGGGGGAATTGATGGAGAACGGTTCGACAAGCGTTTCATCAACAACACGCCAGCCACCGCGATGACGGCGCTGATCAGACCGTAAGAAACGGGCATGACCGCCTTGTCATCGAAGAACGGACTCGGGTGGGTATTACTTTGCCGTTGCTGGATGTAAAAGTAAACCACCTGCACGCCGTTGTAGGTAAAGTGAGCCAATATCCCTGGCCAGAGGCTACCGCTATACCAATAGAGGAGGCCCAATATCATACCCAGGGCAGCCCTGGAAAAGAAGCCCAGGAATTGAAAGTGGAGGGCGGAAAAAACGAGCGCCCCGATCAATATGCCCAGCATGGGTCTGCCGGTGACCCGGATAAACCCTTTTTGAATAATACCCCGAAAAAAGACTTCTTCGCACAAGGCAGGGACAAGGGCCATGACGATCAGGTTTGAGACAAGGTCCGATGGCCTGGGCATGGCAAGTATGCGGTTAATCAGGGTATCGTTTTGGTCTTCCGTTTCCCTCATCCATTTATCCATACCGGAAAATATCCCCGGCAGATGCCATTGCTCGTTCCATTGGGCAAGGACCTGGACCATGGGAATGCATAGGAAGGCCAGCAGGAAGGCTACAGGGAAAAACCAGGAAGTCCGGGTGGGTTTTAGTCCTATAAATCCGAGGGGATCGGCATGTGTTAACTGGGCAAACAACAGGCAGGGGAGCAGCCTGGCCCCGATGGCGTCAATGCATTCCTCCCAGCGGACAGAGGCAGTGGAATTGACATGGACGGCAGTACCGTTGATCCCCAGCGTCAGCAGTGAAGTAAATACGAGAAAGCCGGTAATAAGTGTAGCCAGTAAAACGCATTGGAACCATACGGGTTTATCCTTGAAAATGGGATGCATGGGCATGTATTTGATTTTCGGCGATGGGCGTCCGGATATAAGTGTGTAAATTTACACCCAATTTTATTCCCCGAAAGGACTGTATGGTAACAATTGGAAATATTATACTCCCGGACCATCCCTTGTTACTCGCGCCTATGGAAGACGTGAGTGATCCGCCTTTTCGGGCGGTCTGCAAAGAAAACGGGGCGGACCTGATGTATAGCGAGTTTATATCCAGCGAAGGACTGATCAGGGATGCCATTAAAAGCCGGCAGAAATTGGATTTTTTCGAATCTGAGCGGCCGGTGGGCATCCAGATATTCGGAGGGGACGAAGAGGCCATGGCCTTATCAGCCCGTATTGTGGAAGCTACCCATCCGGACATCGTGGATATTAATTTCGGTTGCCCGGTAAAGAAAGTGGTATGTAAAGGAGCCGGTGCGGGGGTGTTGAAAGACATTGATCTGATGATACGCCTCACCAGCGCCGTAGTGAAGGCCACCAGCCTCCCCGTGACGGTGAAGACCCGCCTGGGCTGGGATGAAGCCAGCATCAATATAGAGGAAGTGGCGGAACGCTTGCAGGATGCCGGCATTAAGGCCCTGACCATACACGGTCGTACCCGTTCGCAGATGTACAAGGGGGAGGCCGACTGGCGCCTGATCGCTAAAATCAAAAATAACCCCCGTATCCATATCCCCATATTTGGTAACGGAGACATTGATTCTCCGCAAAAGGCTTTGTTGTATAGGAACAGGTATGGGGTAGATGGGATGATGATCGGAAGGGCGGCCATCGGGTATCCCTGGATTTTCAGGGAGATCAAGCACTTTTTTGCCACCGGAGAACTTTTGGCTCCTCCTACCATCCCGGAAAGAGTGGATATATGCCGTAAGCACCTGAGACAGTCCGTCAGTTGGAAGGGACCGGTCCTGGGCATCCTGGAAATGCGACGGCATTATGCCAATTATCTCAGGGGATTGCCCCATATCAAGGAATTCAGGAGCCAGCTCGTTACCGTAAAGACCCAGGAAGAAGTAGAAGATATATTGGAAAACATCCAGGTAAGATACGATGGGTATATTCCGGAGCGTTTTGTGGCCGGATTTTCCGAAGGTCAATTGGAATCCTGCGCGTATTAAGCGTACGGGTCCGTCCCCCTAACTGAATAGACTCATGGAACAGGAGAACGATTTGCGCCTGATGCGTCAGGCCCTTGTAGAGGCGAGAAAAGCCTTTACAGATGGAGAAATACCTATTGGAGCCGTGATAGCGGTAGGTGACCGGGTTATAGGACGGGGTTATAATCAGGTAGAGCGGCTGAAGGATCCTACTGCCCATGCGGAGATCATTGCCCTTACTTCGGCGTTCAACTTCCTTGGCAGTAAATACCTGCCCGACGCCACCCTTTATGTTACCATAGAGCCTTGCCTGATGTGTGCCGGAGCGCTCTATTGGAGCAAGATCGGTCGCGTCGTATACGGGGCTGCCGACGAAAAGAACGGCTATGGCCGGATTTGCGGAGAGCGTAACCCGTTTCACCCTAAGACGATCCTTGAGTCTGGCTTGCTGGGAGGGGAATGTGCCGATTTAATGAAGTCTTTTTTCCAGGATAAGCGGTGAGGCATTAATTTTGCCGGAACTTCGATTAATCATTTTTATTAAATACTAATTCTATGGCTTTTACACTACCTGATCTGCCGTATGCGTTCGAGGCGTTAGAACCTCATATCGACGCACTGACGATGCAGATCCATCATGACAAGCACCATCAGGCGTATGTTGACAATCTGAATAAGGCAATTACCGGTACCCCCAATGAAGGGAAATCCCTGGAGGAACTCGTAAAGGTGGCCGGTACCCTCAGCCCTGCCGTCCGTAATAACGGAGGCGGGCATTGGAACCACTCCTTTTTCTGGGAGATCATTGGACCCGGCGCCGGCGGAGAACCCGAAGGCAAACTGGCAGAAGCCATCAAAAGCACTTTCGGATCACTGGATGAGTTCAAGGAGAAATTCAATGCGGCCGGTACTACCCGATTCGGTAGTGGCTGGGCATGGCTGATCGTAAAGGACGGTAAGCTGGAAGTCTCTTCCACCCCCAACCAGGACAATCCGCTGATGGACGTGGCTGAATCAAAAGGCACGCCTATACTGGGCGTTGACGTTTGGGAACATGCCTATTACCTGAAGTACCAAAACCGTCGTCCGGAATACCTGAAGGCTTTCTGGAATGTGGTGAACTGGAAAAAGGTAGCAGCGCTTTACGCCGCCGCACATTAATCATTTTTTTTTGGGGCCATCGTAATTTCTAAGGTACGATGGCCCCAAAAAAATATCTAACGATGGTCCTTCGGACAGCCGGCCTGTGGCAGGCTATAATATCTCTTCCAGCTCTTTTAGATGCCTGATGGAATAGGTGGCAGGGGGGACCGTTTCCGTGTTCACGTGGTTTACAAATATGCAATCCATTCCCATGTTCAGGGCTCCTTGAATATCTGCGTCGGGATTGTCCCCGATCATAATGCTTTCTTTCAGGCCGGCTCCCGTAATTTTCAGGGCAAATTCAAATATCTCCCTTTGAGGCTTGACACTCCCCGATTTTTCAGAAGTAATGACTTCTTCAAAGAAATTGTCCAGGTGGGAAGTCCGTAATTTCCGCCATTGCACTGACTCGAATCCATTGGTAATGAGGTGCAGCAGGTAACCTTTCTCCCGGAGATAGGTCAATATTTCAATAGCATGGGGGAATAAGTTCTTTTTCTCCGGCAGGAGTTCCAGGAATTTGGCGCTCATTTTCCGGGCCAGGGGTTCGCTCCCGATTTTGAAGTCAAGGAGGGTCCTCCACATACGTTTCCATTTCAGCTCTTCACTGCTGATAAAACCATGATGATAGCGGTCCCACAAAACCTGGTTGTGGAAGAGATACCTCTCATAGAAGGTGTTGAAGTCATGAACACCTTCCTTCTCCAATTGTAACGCCTCATACAACTCCGTGAGCGCCTCTTTGGCATTGAGGTCAAAATCCCAAAGGGTATGGTCCAGGTCAAAAAAAATGTGGCGGTATTGCATGGCAGATTTGTAGATTGCAAACTGCAATTTACAGGGTAAAATCCAAAAAGCCGATGAACGTAGCGATTACAGGGGCCTCCAGGGGCCTGGGCAAAGCCTTCGCGCAAGCTTTTGCCGCAGGAGGACATTCCCTCTTTTTATGCGCGCGGACTGCCGGGGATCTGGA
>Ga0302315_10002304_pt1 | contig 18165 bp, 14 predicted proteins | sample III_Palsa_N3_1_FD_200532 | JGI IMG/M metagenome (GOLD analysis project Ga0302315, IMG submission 200532) | Peat permafrost microbial communities from Stordalen Mire near Abisko, Sweden - III_Palsa_N3_1 | ecosystem: Environmental > Terrestrial > Soil > Palsa > Peat permafrost | place: Sweden... | reverse complement strand
GCAAACCATCCATATTCGAACAATACGCCGCAGCGCTGCAACAGCCGGTAGCGCACCGTCCCATGTTGCAAAGCTTCATACAATTGCTGCGCCAAGGCGTGCCAGGACAAAGGCATGACCGCTTTCAAATCCGCTGACATGCTATCTCCTGCAGCCGCCGCGGCCGCTTGCGGCGTAATCGGCTGATAGCGGCGAAACACCTTCGGCGACGGATGCCGTTCGCGCGGACATTTGGCGCGAGCGATGCGCATCAGGTAAATCGCATTCCATGCGGAATGGCCGCCGGCACCGGCACAACGACACAGCCATTCGCTGAACATCAACCAGCGCAAGGCATTGACTTCATCCTGCACTGCACGTTCCTGCTTCAGCAAGGATTCGCTGCTGAACAGCCAGATCGCCAAGCCGGTATTGGCCGCCACCTGTTGCGCGGCATCGAAGGAACCCAATTCAAACGCGGCCTGCAGCGCCTTGTCGAAATGTTCCAGCGCGGCTTCGGCGTGCCGGGTGCGCAGGCCGCGCTCCACGTCACTACCGGCCAGCGCTTGCGCCTGATCGATCAAGCCGCGCAGATTATTCCATTCAAAGCGCACACGCGGATGAAAGCGAACCACCATGTCGCGCGCCACATGGCTGCGCATGCTGGACAAGATCGCCTCGGTTCCCAGCAAATCGCGCTGGCTATACGCGCACCAAGCGCTCAGCACCTGCTCCATCGCATCGAGATAGCCGCTGTCGCCCGGCCCCATTTCCTTGACGGCGCGTCGTAATTTCGCGAGGGTCCGGCGCGCGGTCGCCAGGTCGTCCAGGCGGCGCCAGACCCCTGCTTCGCCCAGCACTGCCATCGATTTCTGCAAATGATTCTGCGCCAGGCCCTCTGCATCCTTGAATCCCGCCAACGCACCGTGGCCGTTGGCCTCGCCATTTGCACTTAATGTCGCCAGGAAGCGGCCTTCGCGCAACGCTTGCTGGGCGCTACCCAGCGCCAACCAGAAATCGAAGGTACTACGGGAAGCCAGTTGTTGCAGGCTGGCTTCGGGGTTGCGCTCGATGCCGAGGAATTCCGCAATCTCATGGGTGCCGGCAAGTTGTCCATCGACCCGGCAGTGAATCCGGCCGCGCTCGCCAACCGGTAGCCAGAACGGCCCCTGGCTGCGACCATCCGGATTCAACAAGCGCGGATCGCGGCTGATATCTTCGCCCCAGCCGACCTTGACACCCCATTTTGCAAAGTCCTTGAAGGCACGACTGATGCACATGCGTAAGTTACGCGAATCGGGAAATTGCTGCCGCAGTTCGGACAGGCGCAGCACGGCATTTCCTGCTGCGGCTTGCTGCAGATAATGCAGGCGCACCAGAAACCACAGCGACTGCCACGAGGCGCGTTCCCCATTGACGCTCTGCGGCGCGGCGAGTTCTATGACGATCGACATTGCACCTGTTCAACGCATGATTTGGAGCATCATTGTGCCACGATTACTTCGGCAAGGTAGTTTATGTTACAGACGTTACATACGTGCTCATCGATACGCCAAGCTGAATCGATCTTTACTGAAACTTGACCTACCATGCTGTCACGGTCATTCTCAACGAAAAGGAACAACATCCATGAAGCCATTGGAATCGACTCATTCACCGGCTCGACGCAGGTTACTGCTGTCAATGGCAATCTTGCCGTTCGCCAGCGTAGCGGTCAGCGCCGGCAGCATGCCAGACAACGCCAAAGCGAAAGTGGCCGCACGTTTGGCGGCGCTGGAAGCATCGGCGCACGGACGTCTCGGCATGGCCGCGTTCGACACCGCCGACGGCAGCCGCCTGGATTATCGTTCCGATGAGCGCTTTCCCTTCTGCAGCACCTTCAAACTGATGCTGGTAGCCGCCATTCTTGCACGCGCAGCCGGACAAATCGCGCTACTTGATCAACGCCTGCATTATCGGAAAAGCGACCTCGCGCACTATTCGCCGATTTCAGAAAAGCATGTGGCCGATGGCATGACAGTCACCGAGCTATGCGCCGCCGCCATCCAATACAGCGACAATACCGCGGCCAACCTGCTGATGAAAATCTTAGGCGGCCCCGCTGCCGTCACGGCGTTTGCCCGCACACTGGGCGATATCGAATTCCGTCTCGATCGCTGGGAACCCGAACTCAATACCGCCATACCCGGCGATTTCCGCGATACCACGACCCCGGCAGCAATGGCCCATAGCCTGCAGCGGCTTACCCTGGGCGAGGTCCTCATGCCGCTGCTGCGTGCCCAACTACTCGGCTGGCTGCGTGGCAATACTACCGGCAACACCAGAATTCGCGCAGGCGTGCCGGCAAGCTGGCAAGTCGGCGACAAAACCGGAACCGGCGACTACGGCTCCACCAATGACGTTGCAATCCTGATGCCGCCGAACCGCGCGCCGCTGTTCCTGGCGCTGTACTTCACACAGCCGGATAAGGGCGCGGAAAGCAATAGCGAGGTGTTGGCGGCAGCGACGCGTATCGTTGTGGATTCTTTTGCTTGAAGTTGGCGCGTCAGCCGCTGACACCTGCCGGTTTCAGCGCGGAATCGGCATCGACAATGCGTGATGCACCGATCGCTGCCCATGCCTTCGTCCCCTGCGGGGTAAACACCACGGCGCGCGAACCTTGAATGCGGCGTATCCAGTTCTTGGTGAAGGCCAGCTCCAACAGCGCCGCGCCGAGTGCGCCGGACAAATGGTCGCGGCGCACACTCCAGTCGAGGCATGCGCGGCATGGTGCGCGGCGCGCGTGCAACAGGGCCGGCCAATCGATGCCCAGCGGCTCCAACATGGCTTGCGCTTGCGGCCCCAAGGTCAAGGCCGAGCCGACCGGCACAATGGCCTGGCTTTGCAATAGCCGCTCGAACAAGGCGACCGCATGTTCACCAGCCAAATGGTCGTAACAAACGCGCGCCTCGCGCAACACCGCGTCCCGGGGGCCGGTCAGCAGGGGCATCGCCCCGGCGCGACTGGCAATGCCGAGCATTTGCTCGATCATGTCGGCAACGCCCTCGTCAGCCAGGCGAAAATAGCGGTGGCGCCCCTGTTTCGCACATCGCAAAAAGCCGGCGGCTTCCAGGCGCGCCAGGTGCGAACTGGCAGTCGGGCGGCCAACACCCGCGGCATCGGCCAGTTCGGTCGCGGTCAGCGCTTGGCCCGCCATCAGGATAGTCAGCATTTGCGCCCGCGCGGGCTCGGCGAGCAAGGCAGCCAGTTTGGCCAGGTTGGGACCTTCAGTCATGGCGTCATCGTCCAAATGAATATGTCCGCACTATGCCACAGGTGCCGGGGCAATGCTTCGCTGATGGCCGAAGCATGCGCGTGCCGGGATTGGCAAACTGCAATCTTCAATCAGCGGAGATTCCTGCCATGCCCGACCAACATTTATTATCCCGCGTCATCAAGCCTTCCATCCTGTACTTCGGCACGCCGGTGGTCTTGATCAGTACCTTGGATGGCGATGGCCAAGCCAATCTGTCGCCCATGTCATCGGCATGGGCCTTGGATGATCGTATCGTGCTGGGCATGGGTTGTGCCGGCAAAGGCTGCGAAAACCTGTTGGCGCAACGCGAAGCAGTAATCAACCTGCCCGGCCCCGAACAATGCGCCGCTGTCGAAGCAATCGCAGCCACCACTGCTAGCCTGCCCGTACCGGCGTATAAAGCGGCGATGGGCTATCGTCACGAAACCGACAAGTTCAGACTGGCCGGCTTGACGCCGCTGGGGTCATTGGACGTTGCGCCGCCGCGCATCGCCGAATGCCCGATGCAACTGGAAGCACGCTTGCTGGCCGCGCATCCGGCCACGACAATCGGCGATGCCGATGCGGCCTTCATGCTATTCGAAATGCAAGTAGTGCGTGTACACGCGCATGAGGTGATCCTGCATCCCGGCACCAGCCATATCGACACCGCGCAGTGGAGTCCCCTGCTCTACGTATTTCGCCACTATTTCGGCACCGGGCAAAGACAAGGGAAAAACTTCCGGGCTGAGACTTAGACGCTCCTATGACAATATCGAACTACCGTCATACGCCGTGCAACGGCAAGCGCACGACGAATTCGGTTCCCTTGTCGACTTCGCTGGCAACCGAGACTTGCCCGCCGTGCAGCGATACCACCGTCTTGACCAGATACAAGCCGATGCCGGTGCCGCTGATTCCGGAGACATTGCTGCCGCGATGGTAACGCTCGAAAAGGTGCGCAATATCCTCCTCCGGTATGCCGATCCCGCTGTCTTGCGTGGCGATGACGACATGATCATCTTCGATCGCCGTCTTGACGCTGATCAAACCGCCATTGGGTGAGTATTTGACTGCATTCGACAAGAGATTGCTGAATGCTTGAAACAGCAAATGCGGATCGCCCATGATGGTCGGCGACGCGTAGCGAAAATTCTCGACTATCTGCGCGCCAAGCCAAATCTCGCGATGAAGATGGCAAACTTCGTGCAACACCCTGCCGATATCGATTGGCTTCGGATGAAAATACAGCCCGGGGTCGCCGTCGAACAACCGCGACGAGGTAAGCAGGTTATCCATCACATTGGTCATGCGCAACACGGCCTTGCGGATTTTATCCGCGCGCTCGGCAATATGATGCGGTTGCAACTCCGCCTTCATGGTCTTCATGCGTTGGGCGTGGCCGTCGATAATCGTCAACGGGTTACGAAATTCGTGCGAAGCCATCGCCAGGAAATTGCGCTGCAAGGTCGTCAGGTGTTGCTCATATTGCAGTTTTTCTTCCAGCATCGACGCCTGCCGGATCAAGCCGCTCTGGCTATGCGCCAATTCGATCGCATTATTGCGAAATATCACAACCGCCCGCGCCATTTCACCGATTTCGTCGTGACGCTGCGTTCCGCGAATCTGCAGATCCATCTGGTTAACCGCCAGCGAGCGCATTCTGGCAGCAAGATCGAGCAAGGGACGGGAGATCGAGCGATTGATATATTGCAAAGCGCCGATCATGCTGAGAACGGCGATCGCCATGGCGCCGATAATCAGCTTGCGGGCGTTGTCATGGGTCTGTGCTGCAAGCTTGCTGGCTTCGCTGGCGTCCATGACGGTGCGGGAAGTCAGCTCGCCCAGGGTCTCGCTGGCCTTGGCATAGGCGATGCGCGAACTTGACATGTAGAGCGCGCTGCCCGCGTCCTTGCGGTTCGAACGCGACAACTCAAATACCTGGCTGGCAATCACCTGATAGGCATGCCATTCAGCCGAGAAACGACGGTAAATTGCGCTTTCAGCCTGCTGTTGCGCGATGCGCTCATACCCGTCTTGGGCCTGCAATATTTCATGCTCCAATTCCGTGATGTCGCGCTCGGTATTGGCGGTGATCTCGGCATCCGTTGACAGGAGATGGCTAGCTTCGGCGGCGCGATAATCGGATGTGTAATTGTTCAAATCACCGAGAAGAAGCGTGCTTTGCAGCCAATGATCGCGAATGTCGGCGGACGCCTCGTTAACGTCATTGAGCTCGCTGACGCTTAACAAGCCGAGAAAGACCAGCAGCGACAACAGGGACAGGAAAACCGCAGACAGCTGGACTTTCAGGGATTTGCGCCTAATCATAAGCTGATATCGCAGCTGTAAATCGCCGCGCTCGAAACATCAAGATCCATCGGCATATTTTTGCAATTGTGAAAGTGAAGGCACGCGAGCATGCCGCCTCTTCTGTGCACGATACAAGTCATGCATTTCCGCCATCGCCAGCGGATCGGCCGGCTTATATTCGAAAATCGACAACCCTTCGGAAAAGGCTTGTTGCAAGGCCCCGCGCTTGCGAATGACGGTTCCGGCCAGTGCAGCGGACGGAATTTTTCCGATGTAATGTCGAATCTTGTCCAGTTCGGAAATGGGCAACACGCCTTCTGCATGCGTTATGACAACCAGGGCCCATAGGTCCGGATTGGTGCGGCGTGCAACCTTGATGCGACGGACTACCTGTTTCAAGTCCTCGACACTATCGCCGTCAACGACGACCGGAACGACCACCATGTCGGCAATTTCCAATGCGACCTGCACGCCCCTCGTATTGCGCCAGGTGGCGTCGATCAAAATGTCGTTGTAGCCGGACACCATCCCCCCGATTTCTGCTTCCAAATGCTTTCCCATGATCGAACGAGCCGGAATTTGCGGTTGAATATTGGCGCTATCCCGTGCACGGCTCCACTCAAGCGATGATTTCTTGGGGTCGAGGTCAATCAACAAAACGGTGCGCCCTACCATTGCACGCAAGGTGGCAATATTGACCGCTATGGTTGATCTCCCGATCCCTTCCCTGTTATTCGCCACCGTTATGATCATGCGTATTTCCGGATTTTGATATGTCTTGCGAAGGAACCGAGCACTAAAAGCATGTGCCACGGAAGCTCGCCGCAAATGAAACAGACTATCAATTTCGCCGTAAAAAAATTCTAAAAATCCAGACGCAAGGTGTAAAAAAAATATAAAAATTGCGTTGCTGCGCTGGATCAAGCGCGGTGGTCAGCATGTCACTTATTGCCGCCGGGGCTCTGTGCGTCGCGCACAGCCGATGCGTTCTTGGCCTCTTCCTCTGCGCGCAATCTCCTTTGCTGGTTGACCCAAGGAGTTACGACCGCCCGCGGGCCATGATCAAGCGGCAGCACCAGCTTGTCGGCAGCTACGGACGCCTCAGTCGGAGCCTTGGAATCTTGAGCATCATGCGCCAGCTGGTTTTTACGTGTTTCTTGAACGAGGGCCTGATCCTGGGCCGCGATGGCCGAGGCAGCAAGCGCGAATTGAACCAGAACGGCACACAACAGCGAGAATTTTTTCATGACGATTCCTAAAAGAATTTCAACAAAAGCAAGAAATAAGCGTCGCGCTTGCCCAATCCCCGTGGCATTGCCACGGGGATTGAACCTTACCAGTGGAAAATTACGTCGCCAGACAGAATCGTTTCCGATGTCTTGTCGGCAGCAATTCCCTCATTTGAGTTGCCATTGAATGCGGCAAGACCGGCATGGTAGTAAGCAATTTCAGGACGCAGCTCGATTTGCGGCGAAAGCCAGTGCTGCCAGCCAAGCGCAAAGTTATGGTACGTAGTTGGCGTTCCGGTACGCTGACCCTGGCCGTCCTTGAATATTTCCGGACGAATCGAGAAATTATTCAATGGATCCGGAGAGTAGTTCAGGTAAGTCACAAAACCCGTCGCCCGTGCCGTGCAACTCAATACCGTCGTATTGGAGCAATAAGCCATGCTAGGAGCGTTGTACGGCATGATGTTTGGCGAGAACGGTGTGCCGGTGCCGGTATCGATAATATTGGTCTGAACATACGCATTGTTCAGGTTCGGCACATCTTTTTGATGTTCCTGATACATCTCGGCCGCAATATGCCAATGGTCGTCAAACTGATGGTAGAACGTCGCGCCATACCATTGCAGGTTGTTGTAGCCCCATTCCCCGTTGTTGATGCCGTTGGCACAGACATTCAAGTCGGTCTTGCCATCATCGGAGTTATAGCGCCCGCACAGCGTTCCCGCCGGCCGCGCACCCGGATCCCGTTTGAAGGTGGTGCCGGGATACAAGGCATTCGGATTGACGTTGGGTATGGTCTGGTAGGCGTGATCAGCCGTCGCCTCGGTACCGATGGTCACGCCGGCCTGCAGAATGATGTTTTTATCCAGCTGATAGGACGCGACAATCCCCTCGTTCGTGTAATTATCGAACGTGTAGGTCATCGAATGCGAATACATGTAATTGTTCGGTGCGAGTTGCGCTTCGATGTCCGGCACGGAAATGTAGCGACCGACACGGATGTTCAAACCCTTACCGACAAACGGGGTGTACCAGTCTACGTACAACATGGGCATATCCCAACCGTTGGCGTTGTTCCTGCCCAATAGCTGGTAACTACCTAAACCATACGAGGTCGTATAGCGATAATCGGAGCCATAAATCGCCGAAATCCGGAAACCCCAGTCGGTATGGTCTTTCTGCACCATGTCGGGCACGCGCTCGAAATACTCAACAATCTGGTTCAAGTCGAAGGCATTGGGGTTGTAGTCGTAGGCCGCCGGGGCATTGCCGCCGCGCACACTACTGGTACTGAGGTTCGCGCCAACGTCGATCCATCCATAAGTCTGGATATTGTTGTCGGTCATCCATTTGCCAAAACCGGTATTTGCCAAGCCGACCATGAGCGGACTGTCAGTCGCACCCGGCAGCGATGCTCCCAGCGGCGGCGTGCCGCCATAAGGCCATTCGGTGAATGGCATCGGCGGAGCCGTTTGAGCCACAGGTGAGACATCGTCGCGGCGCGAAGGCGGCGCTTTAGGATCGGCAGGTGCGGCGGCTTGCCCATATTCCAATGAATAGTAGTTCGTCATGCGCTCCCAAAAACCTGTCCCCAGGTAACTATCCAGGCATGAATAATCCTTGTAAGGATCGCAGGCAACAGCTGGTTTTGTAGGCGCCGGGGCCTGGGATGCATCGTCCGCATACGCAAACTGCATTCCTGCCGCACTAGCTCCAGCAATTGCCAAGGCCATGACGCCCCGGGCATTGAGTCGACTCTTCAAATTAGGCATATATTTATGTTATCTCTCTATTTCGTAAACAAATTGACTGGTCGACACTATCGCGTCAACCGCCGCACCTGACAGCGCGCTGTATCGCCCTTGGCTGAATCGCACAGCGAACACCCTGGCCATCAACTGACAAAAGCTAAAAACGCGAATCTACCGATAGCTCCAAAAATCGAATTTCAAAACGGAAAAACGCTTGTTCGGACATCGGATTCATTCGGGTTTTACAGATTTTGTCGCACTGCAAAAGAGTAGCAGGGACGATATAAAAAATTTGCAAAAAGAGCGCAGGCGCCTGTAAATTTTGTGTAAAAATCGCAGCAAATCAAGGTTCAAAAACAACACTTCGCCAGTACCGGCGCCTTGATACTCCACGCAAGGAATTTTTAATTATCGAAACCGATTTCTCATCCGAAATCCGTTCCTTTTTTGGTCAAGCCAGGCAGGATATGTCGCAAAAGAACATATTGAGATGCAACGCAGCATGACGTTATGAGCGTCGGTAATGCGACTATCGATCTGCGTCAAACGATGTGATCGCACAACATGCGTTGTTTCGAGGTAGGCAAAGATTGAGAGTGTCCTCGGGCAAACTGCCCGTCGCGGCATTATTCAAGGCTTGCAGCGACATTGCCGCTGCTGTGCCGCGCAAATGATTTGTGTTTACGTCGGTGGATTCTTCTCTTGACGTTGATAAAGTATCAAAGTCGCAATCAGCCCGCATAAAGCTGCAAAAGTCATCCACCAGCCGGGTGCCGCCTTGTCGTCGGTGGCCGCAATCAACCAGGTTGCGATATACGGCGTAAATCCGCCGACCGTGGTCGCCAAGCTATAGGCCAAAGAAAAACCGACGGTGCGCACGTTGACCGGCATGACCTCGGTCAATGCCACGACCATCGCGCCATTGTAGCTGCCATACAAAAAAGATAGCCACAGTTCAACCAACAGCATTTTGCCGAAGGTCGGCGCTGAAACCAGCCACCACAATGCCGGGTAAGCAGTCAGGATCGCGATCCCGGTGAAGGTTAACAACAAGGGCTTGCGTCCGATCCGGTCCGACAATGCCCCCATGACCGGCAGCCAGAAAAAATTGGATATGCCAACACAAAAGGTGACGATCAAACTATCGGTCGTCGATATCTTCAATACTTCCTTGCCAAACGTCGGTGTATAAATCGTGATCAGGTAAAACGACACGGTGGTCATCAGCACCAGCATCATGCCGGCGCTGACAATCCCGATGTTATCCAACATCGAATGCAAAATTTCATGAAGCTCCGGTCGATGCTTGCGCGCCAAGAATTCTTCAGTTTCTTGCAGCGAGCGGCGAATGACGAAAATGAAGGGAATGATCAGGCAGCCAATGAAAAATGGAATCCGCCATCCAAACGAAGCCAGATCAGATGGCGCCATCCACATGTTGACAATAAATCCCAAGGCTGCCGCGACGATGATGGCAACTTGCTGACTGGCCGATTGCCAACTGACGTAGAACCCCTTATTGCCGGGTGTCGCCATTTCAGACAAATAAACCGACACACCGCCGAGCTCGACGCCGGCCGAAAACCCTTGCAACAGTCGCCCGATCAGGACCAGGATCGGCGCCAGCATGCCGATGCTGGCATAGCCGGGAACAAACGCAATCAGCACCGTGCCGCATGCCATGATGCCCAGGGTCGTGATCAAGCCGCGACGCCGGCCAATACGATCGACATACGCGCCCAGTATGATCGCCCCTAATGGACGCATCAAGAAGCCGGCGCCGAAGGTGGCAAATGCCGCCATCAGCGAAGCCGTTTTGTCACTTAATGGGAAGAAGGTGGCGGAGATATTACTTGCATACAAACCGAACAGGAAAAAGTCGAACATCTCCAGGAAATTGCCGCTGGTAACCCGAAAGACGGTTCCTATCTTCGATGGGCGCGCAATCGCTGTCTGCATTCACTGGCTCCTTAACCTGGGGTTCAACTCATTTTCATTTCATGTAGCTCGAATATACACACTTTGCCTTACCCGCGAAACCGTCGAGCCGGAATCGTGTCACTACCGATTCATCCATCGCTGTAACGGGCTTCGATTTTGGTCACCAAATGTCATCTCTGCCAAAATCCAAACCTTAAAGAAATAGGAATTTTGGCCGATATTTATACCATGCAAGTCCTGATGCTCTGTTAGTCTCAGACTTATGCAAGGCAATAGGAGGCAGCCATGAATAAGGCCACGAATCCAAGCAAGGAGCAGGTGCGCGACTGGATTGAACATCGGCACACCGATCATCGGCCGCTACCGGACATCAAGCAAATACGTCGCGAGTTGGGTTGGGACTTGTCTAAGCGAACTACTCACCAGCATTAAACCCCTTCTGGATGTAATTGCGATAACGCCTCCGCCACTGTTGGATAGCGTAGCCGCACCCCCAGTTCGGACTTGATGCGTTGATTATCGATGCGCCGCGACTCGGACATGAATGACCATAGCATCGGCGATACCTGGCTCTTCAATTCCGCGCGCGGCAGACGCGGCGGGAGGGGTAAGTTGAACTCCCGCGCGACTGCATCGAAATAGGCTCCCATCTTGAGGAACGAGTCATCGGCCGCATGATAAACGCGACATGGCGCGCCGCGCGTCAACGCCGAGACCACAATGCGCGCCAGGTCGTCAGCGTGGATATGATTGGTGTACACATCATCTTGCTCCTGCAGTGCGGGAATCCTCTTTTTTAAACGCTCGATTGGCAGCCGCTCCGCCGCATAAATTCCGGGCACCCGCAAAATCGCCAGGCGCGATCCGGAGCGGCGCGCCCAGCCGCGCAGGACCTGCTCGGCGTCGACCCGGCGCTTGGCCCTGGCATTTTGCGGATTGAGCGCGCGCGTCTCTTCCACCATTGCTCCGTCGCAATCGCCGTAGACGCCAGTTGTGCTCATATAAACCATGCTCGCCTGGGACGGCAAAATGTTAATCAAGTTCCGGGTTCGCTGATCCGCCACGCCGTCCGATTGAGGTGGCGCCAAATGCACCACGATCGATGCCAGCCGCGCCAAGCGCGCCAGGCTACGCGGCTGATCCAGATCCGCCACGATAGGAATTGCGCCAGCCGCGCGTAACTCGGCGATGCGATCGGCCTGCCTGGTTACCGCGAAGATGCGAAAACGCCCGCGTAGCAAGCGGATGATACGCACGCCGATATCGCCGCAACCGAGTATCATCAATCGCGGTTTTCCGCTCTTTCCCATTTGACATTGCTTCAGCATTGCCGCCATCAGTCCGCCTTGAATTCCTCTTTGTGTGCGACATGTTAGCCAAACCCGGCATGGAATGTCGAAGTTTATGGTTGCAAAGTCGATGCCAAAGACGAATTCGGCCGCAATCGGGTAAAAAAATGAGAAAATGGCGTATTCATGTATATCAAGCAAATTCAAGCAAAATCAACCACTTACCACTAATCGTGGTAAAAAACACCATTCAAATATGAGCTTTCAAATTTCTGTCCAGCCGAGTAATCGGCAATTTACTTGTGATGACGGCGAAACCGTTCTTGCTGCGGCAATCCGCGCAGGCGTCGGCCTGCCTTATGGTTGCAAAAATGGCGCCTGCGGAAGCTGCAAGGGCAAATTGCTTTCTGGCTCGATCGATCAGGGAAAACATCAGGAAAAAGCCTTGTCAGCAGCAGAGGCGGAACAAGGACAGGCGTTATTTTGCTGCGCGGTTCCGCATACGGATCTGGTGATCGAGGCGCGCGAGGTACTTGGTGTCGGTGAGTTCCCAATCAAGAAAATGCCTTCGCGCGTCGCCAAAATCGAGCGGGTGACCGACGATGTCGCGATCATTTCGCTGCAACTGCCGGCAAATGAACGACTGCAATACCTTGCCGGTCAATATATCGAATTCCTGCTGAAGGATAACAAGCGTCGCAGTTACAGCATGGCGAACGCCCCCTATAAAGATGAGCAGATCACAGTGCATATTCGACATATGCCGGGCGGACTATTCACCGATCAGGTCTTCGGCACCATGAAGGAGCGCGACATATTGCGTTTTGAAGGCCCCCTGGGCACGTTTTTCTTGCGCGAAGATTCCAGCAAGCCAATGATTTTACTGGCCTCGGGGACTGGATTCGCACCGATCAAGGCGATTATTGAGCAAGCTACTCACAATAAAACCGAACGTGCCATCGTCTTGTACTGGGGCGGACGTCGTCCACGGGACTTGTACATGCATGAGTTGTGCGAGGAGTGGGCGCGCACTCTGCCAAATTTCCGTTACGTGCCGGTGGTCTCCGACGCACTGCCCGAAGACAACTGGAATGGGCGTACGGGCTTTGTGCACCGCGCGGTGATTGATGATTTCGCAGATCTGTCGGGCTACCAGGTTTATGCCTGCGGTGCGCCGATTGTGGTTGATTCAGCCAAACGTGATTTCATCGCGCTGCGCCAACTCCCGGAAGACGAATTCTATGCTGATTCGTTTACATCGGAAGCCGACCTGGCGTAGTCGACACGACCTGGTAATCCGAACCTGCTCCTAGCCGCTGTGAGCGTCTTTTAACGCCACAGCGCCGGTTGATGGCACTTCCATCCCGGAAGGGCTGGATTGTCCGCTTGATTCTCCGCTGATTTGCATTGACGGTACGGCCTGTATGGCCGGACTCGCGTGCAACTGGCGTGCTTCGGCAATTCTTACTTCAGCGGCCTGCATGGCCTCGTCGGCACGCCGCTCCAGGTCGGCCTTTAACGCCCGCGTAGCAACCAGGGATGCTTGCAAAGCCGCCGCTGCCTGTTGCGCCGCTTTCAGTTTTTCGGCCGCCTGACGGGCTTCCGATGCACGAACACGTTGCTCGGCGCGGATGATTTCAAGCAGTTTCTTTTCCCTGACCTTGAACGTCTCCACAGCCTGCAGCGCCTCTTCGGTCTTCAACTCTTGCGCTTCGCGCCGCTCTTGCTCTGCATCGAGCGCTTCCTGCAATTCATCGTTATGCTTATGTGCATACACGAGCTCACGCGCCGCCATTTGATCGTAGGCGTCAATAGCTTGGTCGGCGCGGAATTTCGCCGACTTGATCGCTTCTTCGGTCTTCAGCTGCTCCGCCTTGACTGCCTCAGCCATGCGGGCTTTTTCAATTTGAATGACCTGCTCAATTTTCAGTAGCTCTGCCTTGTGCGACTCGGTGGCGCGCAAACGTCCTTCCTCGATCGCCGCATCCCTAGCTTGTTTCCCCTGGCGCAACAGCTCATCCGCATGGGACTTTTGCGCTTCCAGAGCTACTTCCGCCTTCAACTGCTCGGACCATAGTAGATGATCGGTCCGCACTTTTTCTTCTGCCATCAAATCTTCCAGGCGCTGAATTTCCTGTAGTGCGTGCAGACGCTCTCTCCGTGCAACGCCGCGCCCGCGGATTGCGGAGAACAGTAGGTAAGCAAACAGCAATAACGCTGCCGCCATGATAAACAAGGCGTCAAGAAAGAAACCGCTCGCATCGGCTGCCCCTAATTTTCCAAGCCGGGTAGTGGCCCTTTGCAACAGGGTCCTGCTGACTGCACCTTTGACTGAAGCATTGCTCGCCGCGCTCACTGGTCGATTGGTTGCGCTCGCCGCTGTTGAAGCCACGGTCGACGCTGGGGCCGGCGGGTCGGGTGAGACGTTCCGGTCCGGACCCGAGGTCGGAACAATCGTCGCAACCTGGCGTACCGATGCCTGCTTGCTCGCAGCCATGCCAGCATCGTCGCTATTGGTTTCGGCGTCATGCAGATGGCCGTGAATCGTTTCGACCGACATCCCGAATCGCGAAACTTCGAACAAATGCGTCAATGGAAATGCATTGATGCCGCCGATGTTCTCGATCGCTTCCATGGACGACCGCACGCAAATTTGATCGTCGGTCTGTTGACAGACCAGTACACGTCGCACCAGCGCCGGCCAGCGCGCCGGTACGCGGTCGATCTTGCCATACACTTTTTCATAATCGGCAACCAGTTCCGATTTGTTGTGTTCGCGACCGGCATTGAACCCGGCGATTTTTGCGGCCAGTTGCAATGCCGCATTTCCTCCTGGACTCGCGTCGTCAGCCGCCAGCGCAGCTTCGGTATTCAGTGCGATACTGGCCGCAATCGACAGCGCAAACAGGATGGGGCCGATCCTCGGTTTGGTCATCGACATCGGCAACAGCGATAAGGTACGCATTTTAGACATATGACAAGTTTGAGCGGAGAACTGTCCGCTCAGAATCAAATGGTCCGACGCCACTTTGCGAAAAATGCAATATTTTGCTCCTGGTAACGTGCATAGGGAATGATTTTTACGACCAGCGATAAATGGTTACGGTAACCGAAATCCCGACATACTGGTATTAAACGGGTGAATTCGAGATAAAGTCAAACAAGGATCGATCAGGTGCGCATTTTCTTCGCATTGATATTGCCATCCTACACTTAATTATCCATACAGCAACGATGGAAATACCTCTTTTTCCTAAGCTCAACACCTTGAGCGAAAGAGTGTTTCATCTACGCGTCACCAGCCGCCACTACTTCTTGGAATTTCCATCAGATCGACCTACTATGTAAATACCGAGCAAACGCTCGGTATTTCTTGATATCAATTTCAAAGTAGCAATATCTTCCGTAAGCCTGGCGCAGTCCGGGCAGGAAGAATTTTGCATCTATTTGAAATACCAAATAAGGAGGTGTTCGAACCAAGGATTCACAAATCCACTCAAGCAAATAAAAATACCATTCATGGAGACAAATATGAACGTATCACGTTGGAAATTCCTCATCGCATTTCTAGTGGCAAGTCTTGTCCTTCCGGTCCAATCCTGGGCCTCCACCTACGCAAAAACCAAATACCCGATCCTGCTCGTCCATGGTCTTTTTGGCTTCGACAACATCGGTGGAGTCGAATATTTCTACGACATTCCCGAGGCCTTGCGAGCCGATGGCGCAACAGTCTTTGTCGACACGGTTTCCGCCGCCAACAGCACCCAGGTGCGCGGCGAGCAGTTGCTGCTCCAGGTACAACAGATCCTTGCTGCCACCGGTGCCGAAAAAATTAATCTGATCGGCCATAGCCATGGCGGCCCTACCATCCGTTACGTCGCTGCGGTTGCGCCGAATCTGGTGGCCTCCGTCACCTCCGTCGACGGTGTCAACAAGGGTTCAGCAGTTGCCGACGTATTGCTCGGTGTCGCCCCTCCCGGCTCTATTTCGAACTCGATACTGGTGACCGTATCGAACGCATTGGCGAGCTTGATTGATTTGCTGAACGGCACTCCTCAACTGCCGGAAAACGCCCTGGCTGCAGCACAGTCGCTGAGTACCGCCGGTTCGCTTGCATTCAATAAATTGTATCCGCAAGGCGTCCCAACCTCAGCCTGCGGCAATGGCGACGCCCAGGTTAACGGTGTGTATTACTTTTCATGGACCGGCAGCGCGCAATCGACCAACATCCTGGATGTTTCCGATCCCATCATGGATTTGACGTCGCTGGCATTTGCGGGCGCCCCCAATGACGGTTTGGTGAGCACTTGCTCGGCCCATCTAGGCACGGTCATCAGCGACAGCTATCCGCAAAATCATCTGGATGCGGTCAATCAATTGCTTGGCTTGGTCGATATCTTTGCGACCAGCCCGGTAACGCTGTATGAGAACCAGGCAAACCGCTTGAAGGGTCTCGGCCTGTAAGAAGCAGTCAAAGAAATGGGGGGCTTGGGGCAATCCCGCCTAAGCCTCCCATTTGAAATTGCATTCGCGACTTCCAACAGGAAACGATACTGACATGAAAACTGGAACCCTCATTGTTGTAGGATCGGTGACACTGGTCGCCACTGTCTTTTGCAGCACCGTGCTGATGCGCCCGGCTCAACATATCGCTCCGCAGGTTGTGGCAGACCCGAATATGTTTTCCTTCGTCCACTCATTGGCCGGCACCAATCCGCCCGACCTGACGGTGAACGATGGTGATGTACTGGTGGCCGACGTCGAATTAAGGCATATGTTCGACTATTATTTGTCTGCCTCCAGTGAAACGACTCCGGAAAAAATCCGCGCAAAAATTGAAGCGGAACTGGATCGCACGCTCAAACCGCGGGCAGCCATTGAAGCCAAACGATTGCTGGCGCGTTATCTTGATTATCGCGCGGCGGTGATGGAGATGCAAAAGAACCCGCAAATGGCAGTCCCCGGCATCTCGCCGATACGCGCCCGCCTGCTGGCGGTGCAACAAACGCGCGCACGCTTTTTTACGGCGAAAGAAGTGGAAGGCATGTTCGGCGCCGACGATGCCCATGACATGGATGCAGTGGCACGTCTGGAAATCAATCAGGACAAAAGCCTAACGCCGGCGCAGAAGAAAGAGAAACTGCTGGCGCTTGACGCCGCCATGCCTGCTAACTTGCGCGAAGCGCGCGACGCTCCGCTGAAGGTCGCCAATATGGAAGAATCGGTATTGAAGATGCGCGCCGACGGCGCCACTGAAGATGATATTTACCGCATGCGCGCCAAGGTGTTCTCGCCGGAGGCGGCATCAAGGCTGGCTGACCTGGATCGGCAAACCCTGGATTGGAACAAGCGCATCGCTTCCTATCAGGCTGACCGCAAAAGCGTGCTTGCCAACGCGACGCTATCGGACCAGGACCGGCAAACCGCGATACAGCAACTACGCGATGCGCACTTCAGCAGCGATGAACAGAAACGCCTGGCCGCCTACGAGTAGCCGCAAAAATACAGCCGATCAACCTGCCAGGGCTTCGCGCGCCTGCAAATCCGCATGGTAGGAAGAGCGCACCATTGGTCCGGAGGCGACATGGGTAAAACCCATTTGTTCGCCTTTAACGCGTAGCGCGTCGAATTCCTGCGGCGTGACGTAGCGTTGCACCGGTAAATGATGCGCACTCGGTTGCAGATACTGACCCAGGGTCAGCATGTCGATGCCATGCGCGCGCATGTCTTGCATGACAAGCTCGACTTCTTCCAGGGTTTCACCGAGGCCAAGCATCAAGCCGGATTTGGTGGGTACCTTGGGATGGCGCGCCTTGAATTGCTGCAACAACTCCAGCGAATTGACGTAGTCCGCACCGGGGCGCGCCTGCTTGTACAGGCGCGGTATGGTTTCCAGGTTGTGATTGAAAACGTCCGGCGGCGCCTGGTCCATGATTTCCAGCGCGGTATCGACGCGACCGCGAAAGTCCGGCGTCAGGATTTCGATCGTGATACCCGGATTGAGGGCACGGGTTTCCTGGATGCAGGAAACGAAATGCGCCGCGCCGCCATCACGCAGGTCATCGCGGTCAACCGAGGTAATCACCACATATTTCAAACCCATTGCCTTGATGGTATTGGCGAGGTTTTTCGGTTCTTCCACGTCCAGCGGATTCGGGCGGCCATGGCCGACGTCGCAAAACGGGCAACGCCGGGTGCAGATATCCCCCATGATCATGAAGGTGGCAGTGCCGCTCTTGAAGCATTCGCCGATGTTGGGGCAATTGGCTTCTTCGCACACAGTATGCAATTTATTTTCGCGCAAGATGGACTTCAAGCGCAGCACTTCCTTGGTGCCGGTAAATTCAGCGCGTATCCACGACGGCTTGCGCAGGTATTGCGACGGCTCA